>TARA_R110001632_G_scaffold58751_4_pt1 | contig 32706 bp, 30 predicted proteins | sample TARA_R110001632 | Tara Oceans TARA_R110001632 (sample SAMEA4398266) | marine metagenome | biome: Polar Biome; feature: [SRF] surface water layer (ENVO:00010504); material: water (ENVO:00002006), including particulate matter (ENVO:01000060) such as... | depth 5 m
ATTTGGGGTTCAGTTTTTCCGCTTTACGGAGAATAGCGCTTTTGCATAGAGAGTCTTGGCTGATAAGAGGAATCCAGTTCATGTCGCTGTCGCAGTCGTCACGATTGGACGCTGTCTCTATCCACTTCGATACAGCATCGAGAGCGACCTTGGGGTCATCCGAATAGTGTTCGACAGGTTGAGGCACACCGTTGATGACAAGCCCTGCTCGGGCCATCCAATCATCGGTTCGTCGTATCAACATAATGTAGGAGTCACTCATTCTTCTTCACCGTATTTGTCGAGTTCGCCCACCTTTATGTAAAGTGTGGTCTTTCTCAATTGACTTTGAGTCAAGCCAGCCTTTTCAGCCATCATTCGTGCGGAGAGTGTTGTCTCCTGTCCGAGGTTTGCGACGACGCCTTTGCGTGTCAAGCCTCGTAGCATCATGCCGATTTCACGGACTGTTGGAATGTTTCTCAAGCCCCATCCCTTCATGTGTGTGACAGTGTCACTCACTGTGAATGGTCCTTCATGTTCATCGAGGAACCGTTGAATCAGTTTGTCTCGCACGACGCCTTTGCTACCGCCTTTGCCGCCCATTCAAACCGCCTCTCCCCATCCAGTTAAGTCGGACAATTCACTCATGTATTGGTCCGTGTGCTTTCTCATGTTGTCGATGCGTGCTTCTGTCAATTCCATTTGTTGAATGACATCGTCAATCATATTCTGCATCGACTCGCCGTCGTAAAGGTGGTTCGCCCAAATCTGTTCAAACTTGACAGGGTTGACCATCATGTGGGACGCCCGTGCTTCTTTCAATTCCATTAGTCCTTCAAGCGCATGTCCGAGGTGTTTCAATTCCTGTTCATATAGGGCGACTGCCCCTGCACAGGCTCGTCCCATGGTCGTTGCTTCGTGTATCGTTAGGGCTGGGTGTATTTCTTCCATGTTTAGTCCTACACGCCTCACCTATATAATACTATCTTCTATTCGGCATGAAGAATCTCGTGAATGCGCTCGGCGGTTTTCTTTCCAACCCCGTCGATACCCATCAAATCCTCAACGCTCGCACCACATAGAAGGTGGATGGATGGGAACGCTGTGCAAATCAACCTACGGGTCTTACGCCCTACTTTGGGTAGCGATTCAACAATGGCGTTCCTGTATTCCTGTGGCTTTGGAGACTTGGGTCTTGGCACATACAAGCGTGCGTGGTCGTCGTCGATTTTATCCATGACCTTTCGCATCACTACTGCGGCATCATACTTGTCCGCTATGAATACGGGTGGGTATCCAACAGCACATAGGCTCGCTATGAAGCCAGTCAATACCTGCTCCGATACCCCACGGGTGCTTACCTCTTCTTTAATCTCGGCGTAGGTCTTGGTGACAAAGAGATACGAATACTCGGCCTCTTCACGCATTGCACCAAGTTGACGCAGTCGTCTATCGTCGAACAGTGAATCCATGAAGTCGTCCTCCTTTCGCTCGATGCTCACGGTCTTACCAGCCATGTCACCCTCACCAGTTTTGAGATGCACGACCTCAAATCCTAATTGGCTGAAATATGCTACCATGATTGGGTGTTCACGATGGTCGATGCGTCGATGTCGGGACAGGAGTTCATCGAGGATTGATTTGCCTACTGATTCCCTCATTGAGTTATCGAGTTGCATAACCCGTAGCAGACCCAGTTTGTTTCCAAGAGTTCCTTTTTCCATGACCTCGGTGACTTTCACTGGGTCGTCTTTGATTAAATCCATTCGTTTGATTCTCATTTTTTAGTCCACCTTCGTTTGACGATTCGCCTTGGTGTCGTCTCTCCAAAGTCAACATACTTCGGACAGGCTTCTCCGACGCAACAGCCATCCTTTTTCAAGGTCGAACAGTTGGCAAAGGATACATACCTTGGGTCATCGAATATGGTTGCCATTTGGTAGCGGCGGTGTTCGGAGTTATGCAAATCGACATAGCCCATTTTGGTCCCCAGTTCAAGCCACACGGCCTCCAATTGGTCCACGGTCATGTGTAAGGTCTTACCAAACATAGCGGTGTGGAACCGTGCCTTATGGGCTGGATTCCTTCGCTTCAATTCATTGGTCACACCCATACACCGTTCCTCCAAAGACGAGGTGAATATAGCAGTCTCCGATGCGGTGTCCGTGAATCCAAACTCGGCGTCGATGACAGGTTTCAATTCGGTCTCGGGCTTATGCAGTTGCACATCAACGAGAGAGATAAACTCACGAAGCGTCAAGCGGTCACCTTCTATTTTGGGGATTGAGTATTTGGGTCGATACGAGCGAGCAACGATTTCATCGTGTCCGACTGTCTCCAGTTTCTTGATTGGGACTGGCATTGCATACCGACCAGTGACTTTTCCATGGCGGTCAACATGTCGAGTAAATGGCATTCGACATAGTCGCTTGGGGTCACCTGTCGTTTGCTCGTCCAATGTGTTGAGACCGAGCGTGTGCTTGAGATGAGTTTGAGTTTGATTGACCAGCGTCTTGAGAGCCTCGGAGGACTTGTCCCTGTGGTCAAACTTGAATTGGGTCGGCTTATGCACCACGAATAGATGATAGCCCTTGGAGCCGCTGTATTGGACCCAGTGGGCCACATTGACACTGGTGAGGTATTGAGAGAGCCGCTGTGCATCAGCGAACGCATTCTCGGGCTTCGTTGAGTGGTCGAAGTCAAAGAAGGTGAGGGCATACACGATTGATTTTGGCATCTGTTTGCCATGGTCAAAGACCAAGTTGTCATAGCCACCAGTGCTGATGAAGCATGAACGCTCACCCTCCCATTCGGAGAACAGGCGATACGCTTGTTCGGTGGCATATACAAACTGTTGTCGTGGATTGCCGATTGCCCTTGGCCAATGACTGAAACCGAGATGCTCGGTCAAATCATCGACTTGTTTAGGCGACAGCATGGCTGTCAATCATACGCCCACCTAATTAACGATAAAGGCTGTGAGATTTCGGTCGAGTCGGTGCAATTTGATACGACGGGCAACATCGACTCCGCTCTCACATGTGTAGCAGTAAATCGAGTTATCGTTAGGAGCATTGCATATAACCTCACTCTTAGGAGAGCATGTGCAATTGTAGGTGGTCGTCAATTGGGCTTGGTGTATTCGGATGGTTGAGTGTTGGGCCATGTTTTATCCTATGTGCATCACCTATATAAAGATGCCGCCTAAATATATTCGATTGGGATTTTATCAATATCCCTTCGCAAAGAACGAATCTGTCCGATGGCATACACGACGAATAGCCACCAACATACCTCGGTGACTATCGCTCCCGATACCAATTCAAGCATCTAATCCAGCCTCTCTCACGAACGACGCAGTCCATGGTGTGTGGTCAATGTCGCCACCCTTTCTGTTGTAGTCGAATGAAGTCATGCGACCGACGAAAGTCTTGGTGTCGGCAACACCCAAGTAGTTGACATCCTGCCAGTCAAACTCGACCAGTGAACCCGAGAGTAGTAGTTCCTCCATAAACTCAATGTCTTGGTTTTGAGTGGTGTGGAAAAAGGAACCCTGCATACTGAAAGTATCGCCACGCTGTCCCGTGTCATGCACCTCGGGGTATATCGAGTCCAATACGGTGCTTCGTGACAATGATGCACTACGAGAGCGACTGAATCCCGAGGGCTTGGTGTTCAAAGTCAACGGCACGATGAGTGTTGCTGGTAGGATTTTGACAACCGCTTTACCTGCTGGGCTCACTGTTCCACCATTGTCGGTGACGACCAATGTTGTCATGTATTCACCTGCTGTTGCGTAGGTGTGGTCGGCGTATTTGGTGAATGTAGTCACACCGATGGAGCCATCCCCAAAGGTCCATGTGTAGGATGAGATTGATGCACTGGTATCAATGTTGTATGAGTCGGCTCCATCAAGGCGTATTGCTTGACCAGCACGCACGGTGGATGGTATGGTTCGGAGAATTGCCACTGGTTCCGCTTGAGTCATGCTCACACGGATAATGTCACTGGAGGCTGATATGTTATTGCTGTCGTCCCTGCTCATGCAGGTTATGTCGAAGGTGGTTCCCGACGCTGGCATCGAGGAATAAACATGGGATATATTGGCTGTCGCTACCAGTGCTTGAGTTGCTACATCGAGCCATCCACTGTTGGTCCCATCTCCAAAGTCAACCTTCACTTGAGTGATGAGCCTATCGGGGTCCGTGGTGGTTCCTGTCGCTATCATAGAGAGAATATGACCGACCTTAGTGGAGCATCCTGTTTGAACACCTGTCGTTCCGATGGTGGTTGCCACTGTCCCGTTGAATGTGTTTCCAACGATTGATATGTCCGCTGTTGGTTTATGGTCGAAGAATAGGGCCCAAGAGCGTATGGTTGGTGTCTTGGTCCAGTCGATTGGCATCAGTGCCAAGTCGTCGCTGGTCGGTATGTAAAAGTTGAATCGGACAACAAATCCAGTGGCGACATAATTCACTGGCAAACCTGTCAAATCAACGGCTCCATAGCCGCCGACGAATTGTAGGTCAAGGTCTTCAAATCCAGCGATTGGAACCGTTCCCTCTCGTGCAATTGCTGATTCACTGGTGGGTGTAGTTGGGTTTTCCATCAGTGTGACGGTGACATTCATCTTGTTCGTGACATCAATGTTATCCGCTACGATAGCCAATGATGTGTATCGTGCGGCCTCGACTGGGGAGACAAGTGTTGTCGTGTCAACGGTGAACGGCAACATTGCTGGTGTTGGAATGTGCCGGAGAATCATTTCATCAACCTGCAAATCAATCATACTGTGATTGAGTGACGGAGCGCCTTTGCTGGTTATTTTTCCCCTGTTGTTCAGTAGGCTGGTTGGAGCGATTGGGTGTAGTTTTGGGAAATTATGAGTATGACTGGGTTGGTCACCCGCAACACCTCCAGTAAAGTCCCATTTCATCCCGTATCCAAATCGGTTCGTTGTCACGCTACTATTGGTGACAGCGAATGCTGATGGTTCCTCGGTGAGAAGGTGGTTGTAAAAGGGTCCACCATTGTCCGTGGTGAGACAAAACGGTTTCCGGTATGGGAATGTCATAAGAGAACAAGACTTCAATGTGAAGCCCCATACAGGGCCCTGTGAAGAGACATCAACCTCTTGTTCCTCGCCGTTCAAGACATAGGACATACCGCCGTTGGTGAATACTGCACGAACCGTGTTTATTCCCTGTGTGAATGATGTTGACTTACCTCCTGCTGGTGCATTGCCAGTGCGACCATACCCAGCGACTCCAGCGGTGTATGACGGGGTCACTTGATTCAACCACACATTCTCGGTCTTCGTGTAGTGTGTGTTGGAGCCCATGAACCAAATGGCACTGCGACTGCTTGTCCCAGCCCTTGGAGATGGAATGCCAATGGAGCCACCCGATTCCGCCGCAGGGTTTTGCATTTGAAATATGTTTTGCACCGAATATCCATAGCCACTCGTTGTTGGAGTTGCACCGAATACGGCCTCGCCGCTTTGGTATGTATCATAGATGACTGAAAAGTATGGATTCAATCCGTTCGTTGAGCCAGTCGTCGTCGCTGGCATTGCTATCTCCAACCCATCCTTGTCGGAGTTCGGGTCGAATGTGAACACTGATGCGTTGGTTTCACCATTCCATTGAGGTTTGAATCCGAATCCCAAGTCTCCGAATTGAGACTCGGTTATCAGTGTATGTCGTCCCAATGATGGAATGTCCTCACCAAGGTCAAACTCCATGATGACCAATCGGTTATCCTGTGCTGGTATGTATGCAGTCATCTCCATATCGAGGTGGATAGGTGAACACCCAACCTCACTCAATCCAGTTTTGGTCGTCGCCACACCAATCGGTTGGGCGGCGCCGAGGGTGCTATATCCAAGCAGTGAGGCATTGGGACCGAGAGATGGAGTTGCGGCCATCCGTGTTCCCATCCTTTCATGAACGGGCCAAGGTCTGTTCCGACCATATCTCCAAACATTGAGTCCGCTAATTGTATGAGGCTTAACATAATCCCATGCGTGTCGCCCAGTCTCGCTATCCATGAAGGAGATTAGAGGGGTTCCTATACCCCGAGAAGCCCACTTATCGGGTGTGGCCGAGTCGGTGCCATCGGCTCTCACTATCCAATTTGAGGCGCTCACGCCGACCGCCGAGGCGGCACTTGAGTTTGGACGCCATAGGAACGATGGAGTGGACGCCGCTTGGTTGCTGGCGTTGTATCCACGCTTAATTGAAATGACATTGTATCGGTCACATAGGTCATGACCGAGTGGTGGTGGTATTCTCAACACCCCTCCACCACGAGTTATGGTTGAAGGGTATGAATCAATTTTGAAGTTGTATATGCTGTCAGTGGTTTGAATTGCTATCGACCTCGGCACTGGGTCATTGCCAGCATATATTCCATTGTCAGCGACTTGAGCGTATCCAATCGTTGGTCTCGCTGGCATCGTGTCATTAGCCGAGGAACCAGCAGGGACATTGTTGTCACCACTACCCATCCCAGCAATGAGCCCCCATTTTTCTTTTGGCATCATTGGGTTGTAGGATAATGTTGAGTTTTGGGCCAGTGCTACTTGGTTCGATTCATCCAACCATGTTCTTTCATCTCTTTCAAAGATTCGGACTCCACTGCCGTTGAGCATATAATTGAGCCCGATACCCATCTCCTGTCCGCCGTTTCTCCCCACCTTCAAAGTTGCACCAATAGGGATATAGGCGGGCACATCAACATTCGACATTCCTCTCATTTTCCCCAATCGGGGAATGTGAATCCTGTATTCAACGAAGTTTTTGACAGTGTTGTCCCCTCCGAACAATACATCGGCCATGAGTGGGACCAAAGTGTTGGGTGTCTTTGCTATGGTCCGTTCACCAATCATACCACTTTCAACATCACCATGTTGAACAATCGACCAAGGTAGCCACCATCCATTTGCATTTTGAGCCCCATTGTTGGTTATGGTTTGACTCGTGTTGAAACGCCCACGGCTCCATGAGCGTTGGGCTGAAAGGTCCTCGGGCCTACCGAGGGCACCTGTGATTCCTTCGATGTAAATTGGTATGCCTCTTGGGATAGCGTTGTGCATTCGATACACCCTACTGCCCGCTACTGGACTGTCACGGAGAACGATGACTGATAGGTTTTGCGTTGTATCATCATACGCAACAGATACGACAAGCGCTGGGCGGCTGTTTGGACCCATGTCGTTATGGCCATAACCACGGGAGAATGCTTGAGTTTGGTATCGGTCAATGGCGGCTGTTTGATACACGAAAGCCCTGTTGTTAGCATAGTCATTCGTTGTTTGTAGTTGCGCTGTTTGTCTAAACGACCAGTTGTTGCCCTGTGCCCGTGGAGCCAATGGTCCCTGCACGAAGTCAAAGAATGGGTATATTCCGGCTGGTGAATCGTCCTTGTATTTGTTGTAGTTTGTAGCCGCCGCCGCTGGTCCACCTTCGTGACTGTTCGCTGTTGAGTCACCATAGCCCCGTGTGCCATCCCAAGTGGTGTATAGGGTGTTGGTGACCTGTCCTCCGATGTATCGGTTGTTATCGTAGTTGTAGGGTATGAGACAGCCATCGTTTAGAGCATAGGTTCCATCCTTCAAGAAACAAGCGAGTGCTTGAGACATTCGATACGAAGGAGAACCGAATTGAGTGCTGTCTTTGGAATATGATATGACACGGTTGTTGTTGCTGTTTTGGTCTTCAAGGGCGACCGCCGGAAAGTCAAACCCCTGTTCGTCGTAGTCGAGTTTATGGTCGCCACTTGTTCCTACTACTTTGTATCGCAGTCCAGTGGTTTGGTTTGGTTGTTGGTCGTATCGTTTTATTCCATTTTTACAAATGACTGGTGCCAATCCGACGACATTGAATGGGGCTGAATCCCATGCGCTACTGTTTGCGAGTTGGTTGTTATCGAGCATCATAGGCATGAAGACCGTTGCACGATAATTCACTGCGTTGGCTTCAACCATGTTGGCGCTCGCTGGTGAAATGCGAGTATCGTATTGAGGTGCAACCCATTTTTGCCGAGAGGTTTGAGAGTCGTGGGCCGACAGACCATGTGGGGTGAATGATGGTTTGTTCAAATTGCCAGTTGGAGTTGTATGTTTGGAATTGTCAATCAGTCCGACTAATTCTTGAACGGTCATGAACACTGGGTATGGTCCTCTTGATGCACACATTCCCGAGGCAAACTGGTCGCCTGTTGTATCGGTGGGTGGATTGAACAGTGTGCTGTATGTTTGCGGCAACCCAGTGAGGATATTGACCTGCTTCGCTTCATCCTCGGTCATGTCCGCTCCAAACTCGGCTGATGAGAGAAGTTCACCTGTCGGCGCCACCAACAACCATGTGGTTGAGGTTCCATCGCCATGGTTAATCGTGCATCGTGGATTGAATGTTCCCGAGCCACTGATGACTATGTTCGCAGTGCCCGTAGGGGTGGCTCCAGCGTCCGTTATGGCCTCGACACGGATGCCAGCGCATTGGGCCTCATCCCGCACCGTGGCGGTGTCCTCAACGGGCCCAAAATTGCTTCTAAACAAAACGGGGTCAACCGAGATACCTATGTTGGTGTCGTTCTTGATGTGGACTGGCCACCATCGCTGGAGTTCAGCGAGGTGATTCTTGACTCGGGAAAACGGTAGGGTTGGTTTCTTCTCAATGTTTGCCATCAAAACGACCCCCTAAGACCTGTGCGTGTGCCTTGAACAAGAATCTTTGGCAGTTCACTGTGCATCATGGCTCGCACCTCGTCAGCGCTAATGTTCCTGCCACCGTTTATGACTATGTCGCCTATCGAGATAGTTGAACCGCCCATTCCAGCCTCCGACATGAGTTGGTTGGCTCGCCCAGCCTTACTCGGGCTAAGAGGGATGACGACCTCGGGTCCAGCCTCTCCAACGATAGCCGAGGTTGGTCCATTGACGAATCCTCCGTCGGCCAACATTGTCGCTCCACTACCCAATCCAGTGTTGGCACCCATGACGGCTTGGCCTGTGAGCGAAGTTGTAGCCTTCGCCGCACCCTTGGCGCCAGCGCCCTTGAGCATGGCACCCAGTCCAACCCTCGCTCCAGTTGTCGCAACCGCCGAACCACCACCAGTCATGACCATGGCCGCAGTTAATCCACCGCCGATAATCGTGTCAAGCGCACCACTGCCAGCCTGTTTGAGTCCGTCTTTCATCATTCCCATATCGGCTGTAAAAATACCGACGATGAGTGTTCCTATTCCCATCAATAGGTCCATGATGCCACCGAGTAGTTGGAACACTGGTGCGAAGACAGCGAGAAGAAGTCGGAACACACCAGCGAGAATCATGAAAACTGGAATTAGTCCCTTTGCTATGTTGATGATGTCCGGCAAGGCGTCGATGAATAGAGCGCCCATCACATGGAATAGGACGCCGACTGATTTAGCGAGTTCTTCAAACGCTGGTTGGTTGGCTTTGATGGCGTCGGTCAATGGTCCTTTCAATGCGTCGGTGATTTTCGTCATCATAGAGACGAATGCCTCACCAACAGGCAACATGGACTCTTCTAATGCCGAGATGAATAACTTCAACGCCTCCGTTGCCGACCCACCAGCCTCGACTGATTCTTGGAGACTGGCTGTATATGCGGCTGTTGCACCTGCGGCATTGTTGTTCATCTCCACCAGTTCGTGGAATGACTCTCGTTGAGTCAATAAGGATGCGATTGCTGTTCCACCACGAACACCGAATATCTCCAAGACTTGAGTTGTAGTTGCGCTGGCATCCGAGAGTTGGTCCAGCATATCTCCAAGCGAGGTTATACCCACTGTTTGTTGTTCAACCGTCCTCAACAAATCAGTCGAGGTTGCTTTGAGTTCCTTCTCTTGGTCAATCGCTTTTTGTTGACTGCGTCCTTTGATTGCACGGGTCAAATCAAGTTCCTGTTCGGACAGTCGGAGGGCTCTATTGCCGTCCTCCATTCTTTGGATTTGCTCAATCTCTTGAGTAGTCAACTCTCGACTTTGCCTAAACGCACGCTCACGGATTTGAGCGATAGCCAATGTATTCGCTTTTTGCTCAATGGATAGGTCGTTCATTTGACCGTTGAGCATTTTCATTTCATCAGTCAATTGAGTCGCTTCTTTACCCGCCCTATCGAGTTGTCTTGTCACGGATTTGAGGGATTCCTCGGCGGCCAAACCAGTGGGGCTCAACACACGGACATTCATTCCAAGGTCCTGCATTGCACGGTTCGCATCGAAGGTTGGTTTGAGCAATTTGTTGATTGCCATACGCAAACCTGTTCCAGCAACAGTGCCTCGTAGTCCAGCGTTTCCAAGAGCGCCGATAGCGGCGGCGGTTTCCTCAAGGTTCACACCTGCGCTCTTAGCAACAGGAGCCGCAAACTTGAGACCTTCTCCGAGAGAGGTGATGTCAACATTCGCTCGGGTGAATGTCTTCGTGAGAATGTCGGAGACATAACCAAGTTCAGTCATCTCCATACCGAACGCCTTGACTCCAGCAATTCCAATGTCGGTGGCAGTTTGAATATCAACACCACCAGCGATAGCAAACTCAACAAGGTTTCGTAGTGCTTCGTCGGATACCATTTCCTCGGCGGCCACACCAGCAATTGCCAATTTGTTGGCGGCCTGTGCCACCTCGTTTGCAGTGAATCGTGTGGTTCGACCAATTTTCATTATCTCAATTTCAAGTCCAGCGAACCCTGCGGCCACTCCGTTGCTATCTTGGAGAATAGCCTTGGTCCGTGCGAGAGTGTCGTTAAACTCAAGGAAAAGTTTGGATGACTTCATGATGAAGTCGAAGAGTTTGGTGGCGGCGATTGCCTGTGCCCCGAGTGCTATTCCTACGAATGAGGCTCGTGTAGCAGTTCCGAATCGAGATGCGGCGCCACCTGCGATATAGAATGACTGTGATAGTGCGGCCATGCCAGCACGAGCGTTGGTGGTGTCCGCTGTGACCTTTATTCGCATGTCAGTATCAGCCATTCAATCACCTGCCATGCTTCGCCTTATTCTGTTGTCGTCGTTGCTGGTTATTGAGCCTCTTGTTCTTTTCAGCGAATGCCATTTGAATAAAAGTAGCATCACGCTGGTCCAAGTCACGCCATTGTTGGGGAGTTATCCCAACATACGCCAGCATTTCAAAAGTAAATTGTCCTCTATCCGATGTGGCGAAGGTCACAATTCCCCCAGCACACCACCACCGTTTGCCGAGCCGATGGCAGACATTATTGCTGTCGATAGTTGCCCCAAGGTTGAGATAGGGAGTTTCTTGAGTTTGGCCCAAGAAACAGAAGAGTCACATTTTGCCATCATCAGTGCAACCATTTGAAGTCCGAGTGCTTCGTCACGGTCTTCTTTTAGAGCGTGCTTAGAGACCTCGGGCATTTGCTTTAGGACTTGGTATTCACTTGTTGAAAGTGGTTGAACCATGATAGTGTTGATGCCGAGAGGGAGGTGCGAGACATCGACTTCAATGTCTTGAGCCACACTTTCAATAGCAGTATCGAGCCAAGACATATTCAATCACGGCTCCAAGTAAGTGCTTCAAACGATGCGTTAATCATCAGCGCCCCCTCGGACCCTGCTTCAACGCCTTCAACGGACATCTCCGTCAAGACGCAGTCGGTCAAGGTGTATGTGTTTGCTCCGGTGGCGCCGTCGTTGTCGAATGTGATGTTGAATACTGTGGAAGCGGTGAACAGTGCGAATAGGGTCTCATCCGAGACTCCCCAAGCACGCTTCAATGAGCCCGATACAGCACGAAGGCCGACGGTGTGTTTCGTTGCATATTGGTTTCCAAGCGTGACATATTTACCAGTTGCTTGAGATAGTGAAAAGTCACCCGAGACGAAGCCTTCAAGTGCGCCATTAACAACAATCTTCGCAGTAGTTCCTGTAAAGTCATGAACAGTCATGCTTCATCGGTCGCCCGACATGGGCTTTAACCCTTATGTCAAGACTGGGCGAGTTCAAGCAATGTGTTGCCGACTTCGCTAATCTCGGTGCGTAAGCGGTTTTCGTAGGCGAGGCGGACTTGTTCGTCGGTTATTCCAGCCTGTGCCAAGAGCAGGTCGAGTGATACCATGGCCTTCAATTGGGCCACTTCTGTCGGGTCCATCCCGAGTTGAGCCTCGGCTTCGCCAATAAACGCCTCATTAACCATGCTTAAGCCTCCTTGATGGCCTCGGTGGCTACTGTGGTAGTGCTGGGTCCATCCATGGCTTCTATGGCCACGAATTGGCCATCCTCGTGCTTTGATATTTTGAGCATGGTCGTTGATGAGTGGAACAGGTTCAATAGCGTTTTGAATGATTCGGTCATTGACATGGTGAATGGACCATTGACCTTGGCTTCCAGTGGAACCCATGACCGTGTCGTTTTGCTGGTCCAATGTCCCGACCTCGCTTCGCTTTTGTTATCGAAGGTGATAACCACATACGGTGCTTTGGCAGTCATCATCTCGTGATACGCTTTGCGAAGTTCCTCGACCGAGATTTCAGCAGTGGCAGTGGCCGGTTGGTTGTCGAACATTGGGAATGTGATATTGCCGTTCTCGTCGTGTGGCAAAACCCACCTATCGGGAATGAGAAGACAGTCGTCTTCATCGGCTGGCATGACCTCCGCACCACCTTGGTTCTTGGTCCCAATCATGATAGGTTCCGATGCGTTGGTCGAGATACGAATGGCTTCGCCTCGTGACTTGGCACGGACCACATCGGACAGGTCCTTTGGGTCGGCCAGTATGACGCATGGTTCCTTGACCTTGAGTCCAGCCAGTGGCCAGCGTGTGATAAGGCACTGAATCGTCTTAGAAACATTGAGAGTCCAAACGCTCACCCCGCTTGATTCAAAGAGGATGCGAACGGGTGCGGGTGGAGAGTCCAAGGTGACCCTGTTGAGAAGGTCGGCAAACTCGCCACCGTCCACCTGCACTGATGCTGTTCGACTCACTTTGCTATTCGGTGTAAGGTCCATGACCCCAAAGGGCCACCCCACCTACTTTAATCAAGCCTCATTGAGAAAAACCTTAGTGCTTTCGTATTGTTTGTTTTTCAAGGCGTTGCGTGCTTTGATAATGATGACATGTAGTCTCTCAATTTCATTAGCGTATAGGTCGATGTTGTTGGCTTCCTCGGGGGTAGGGGTGATGTTCTCCATGTTTAGTCCTATGTGCCGGACCTATATAAAGATGCCTATACTATTCTTCAGAATAGGCATCGGGATGAGCGAGCCATGTTTTCTGTGGATATTTGGTTCGGCCATCAATGCTCGCAACACGAACGGTTCCAGCATTGGAAAACAAATGGGGCTTCTTGGCTAAGTGATTCGATAACCTGTTCATCTCAAATGGTTGCCTATCGAGTGTGAGTATCTCTCCAGTGGTGAGTGGTTTTCCGTCGGGATAGACTGCGTCAGCCTCAATCATACATTGCCATAATCGTCGGACATTTCGACCATCCGATTTACCGAGTCGTCCCTTTCTTCTCGTCCCGTATTTGGACGATGGAACCTCGTTGTCATCAGTTGCTTTCTTGTCCTTGTCCTTTTTCATCTCCACTCTCCTTTGGCTTGATGATGAGCATTCGTTGAGGTTTGCTAATTTGGGTTCGCTTGATAGCGTCGGCCACATCATCGGGTAGGATAGGGAGGACTCGGTCAACAGCGGCGTTGGATAACGACACCATGGTTCCGAATACGGTTGGTGGGACAAGTCGTTGGACTTCGGTTGGAATGTAGGAACGGCGAGTTTGTTCACGCCATTCAACAGACCAGTCGTCGGTCTCGATTTTGCAGTCTTCAACCTTCATGTCTCGTGTGAACACCTCGTCTTTGATATGTCCGTCAATCGCCTTCTTTCGCTTCGCCAGCATTGCCGTGCTGGCTTTGATTGTCGCCAGTTCACTAAGCAGTTCGTTGAGGTCACCGCCGAGCGCTGGTGTGAGCATATCCCACGCACCGTTTTGCATCAGTTGAGAAGCCTTGGGGCATAGGTCGCTGTATGCACACCATTGACAGCCTTTGCCGATGGTTGCTGGCACCTTGGTCCAGTCGGATGAATCAACGGCCTTAACGGCCAAGTATTGGGTGTGTAGCCAGTCCTTGAAAGTCTCAAGGCGCTCGTCAGTCCAAATGGTCGTGACGAGACCGTGGCGTTGTAAATCGAATGTGAATTGCAGTGGTCGGTCGGGCCACCATTCACGAGCGACTGCGAGATAAATTGCGGCTTGGACCGAATGGTCCGCCTCGGCTTGGGTTATATCCATGCGTTGAGTCTTGTAGTCAATCAGTTCGATAGTGCCGTCCTTATGTTCGATGATAAGGTCGATGAATCCAAGAACGGGTGTGCCGGTTCGTTGCATGATGTGAGGACCAACGAGAGGGTCGAATGAACCAAACATACGCTCGCAAAATAGGACACGAACGGGGTCTCGACCACGACGGTCGAACCAGCGCTTGAGCATTTTTTTGCCGTCTTCATAGAATGATAAATCGACTTCTCGTTCGACATTGACTTCTTTGTAGTGCTTCATCAATCGTGGGAATGATGGCTTGGGTGTGTTGCCTTTCTCATCGGGTGTTCGCCAGCGCTCAAGAGCGTCGTGAACATTGTTCCCCATGCGTCCGGCTTGACTGCTGTCACGATGGTTGCCTATCTCCTTGAGTGCGGCGGCATCAGCAGTGGGTGTTTCATAGTGAAGACAATACTTCAATGAACACTCCTGTGCCGTCTTCAAGCGACTCGCTGATAGGTATGGCACTTTCACCCTTCTTCACTCCGATGATGATGCCTTATCGACGGCCTTCCAAAAGCGTTCCTGTGTTGGGTTCTCCAAACGGAACGGTTTGCACGCTCGTGACTTCTTAATCGAAACATAGTGTCGAGCCTCGATTTCACCACCCTTGGTTCGCTGTTGTTGAGTCATCTCGATTATCCAGTCGAATAGGGGGTCGGTCATATCCGGTCGCCCAGCGGCGAGGATGACACGGTTCTCGTTCGGTGTTCCGTAGTTTTCAGTCTTGGTCTTGAGTAGCACCGTCGATAGGAAATGGTATCCATAGATTTCACCGCCAATCTTCAACCTCTCGTATGGAGAATAGAACAGTTTGTTGATGACCTTGTAGGCGTGCATTTGCCCCTCGGCGTATGCAGGTAGGGTCTTCTTACCCTGTGAGATTGCTTCTTGTTGGCGGGACAGGAGAAGGTCTCCCTCGGTCATCCCGTGGACGCTGGTTGAGTAGTGTTCACGACAGGAGAGATAAAACGCACCTTCGTTCTCCATAACCATCACACGGACACCGTCGGGGTGTTCCTCCTTATGTTTCCCCATGAGGTCGATGAAAGCCATTGAGATGTCATTGACTTCGTCGGGTGTTCGACATACCTTTCTAAGGATGCGAGGGCGTAGGTTCTCGGTCACGATTTCATCACGAGCAACAAGGTCCGCTTGACCTTCAAGGTCGCAGTCCACGATGCACATGAGAGCCGCCTCGGGCGCCATGCCTTTCGCATGATGTGAGAAGAATTGCAGGGCGTATGTGGATTTACCACTGCCCGAGAATCCTTGGATTTTCATGTGCCGTGTTCGGTTCTTGACCATGTCCGAGCCAGTGTCGCATGATGCGATTAAAGCGGCATAGTTCTCGGCCTTTTTCTTGGAGTTTCGTGCGGTTGCCATAACCTCAAGTTGTCCCCCCACCTATTTAAGCAGGGGGACAAATCACGGCCCACGGGCTGGAATCAGCCCCAAACGATGTTCCAGTGCTTGGCGCAAACTGGTCCAACACCCGCTTTGAGCGAGCGGTCGTCAGTCAAGTCTCGTCCGCAACAAGCGCAGTTCCCAGTTTCGACTCCATGTCCGAGAATGTAGGACTGTGGGTCAGCGGACATATCGGAGAGAATAGCCATGACGACTGGTCGATGATGTGCGCTTGAGAAGTCTCCAGTTGGAGTCAATTTTCCAGCGTAGTCGCCATCGGTCTTGACATAGATGTGGTTTGGGTTGCGACCAGTCTTTGGTGCGAGTGACATGGTGATGGTGGTTCGACCAGTCTTGAAGGTCAAGCGAGGTCGGGAAACAGTTGCACGGGTCATGAAGTCAACGACGGACTTGTAGTCGCCTTCTTCGTCTTCATACGCCATTGGGTCGGATTCTTTATGTGCGGCTTCTGTTGATAGTTTGATAGCCCATTCAATTTGCTTTGGGCTTAGTCGTCCTTTGGTTTCAAATTGGCTCATCATTGATGTTACGAAGTTACCTTGAAGGTTGCCTTCGCTCACTTGGTATGCCATCATGTCGTATGCTTCTTGGGGGGTTGTTGCTCCGTCCATGTTTAATCGTAGGTGTATCTCCTATATAAGCGTATGCCTATAATCAAGGAGAAACCGCCCTCAAACCGTGAAGGGATGGTTTCCAACACTGGTTCCCCCGAACCAAATCGAGGACGGTTTCATGAAATGAATTGACGGTGACGGCGAGTCCGTTTTGCGGAAAAAAGTGATAACTCCGTGAGATGAGAGATGTCTCATACTGCGACTCGTCGCCCGATAACAGGTCTCATTCCCAGTCGTCGTCGTCCCATTCGTCGTCATCGTCGTCGCCAGTGGTCCATCCTTCTTCACCCTCTTTTGGCGCTGGCTTGTCGGCCTTTGCCTCAACGGGGGTTTCGTCGGCGGGTGCTGGGTCCTCGGATGCGTCCGTGGAATCTGTTGCTTCTTCAACGACTTCTTTCTTGTCGTCGTCGTCGTCGAGACTGATTTCTTCAATCTTCTCGTCGGCGGTGAAGTAGGATGATGCGTCGTCTTGACCGTCGTCGCCAGCGGCAGGTGCCTCGGGCTTCGGAGGTGAGATGGTGACAACACCGATAGCGCATTCAATCGTAGCCGATAGCCCGTATTGTTCGCTCATCGAAGTCGTGACGAGAGCCAACACTTCGGAGTATTTGCCGAATGTGTTCGCAGTATCAGTGTCACATAGAGCGTTGAGCAACAGGTTTTCACCCGATTCAATCGCTTCAATGGTCATGGTGGATTCGTCCTTGAGCAACATTTTGCCAAAGGAGTTTCCCGACTTGGCTTGTTGAACACCAGCGTATGAAACGGTGGCTTCGACCAAGCGGTAGTCGGAACGGTTGCGAGAGATTGAGTCCTCCAATTCAGCGATTGGGGAGACTTCGTAGGTCTCACGGAGTAGTTCAACACGGTCACCGTGGCCTTCGTATTCCTCTTCGATGAAGACTGTCATACCCGAGAGTGGGCGGAGGTCAAGAATGTCACGGTCAAGGTCTCGACAGGAGATGGCCGCTGTGTATGTGCGGTTCATGTCAATGTCATCAGCCAGTGATGCGTCTTCGTCCCAAAGTCCCATTTTGAAGAGAGCAGGGGCCATGGTGGAGTCGCCGTCTTCAACGACCACTGAACCAAACAGGTTTGCCATAGCACGGCCTGTGCGAGTCATTCGGGATTCGACTTTCCAAACTTCCATGTGAGCAGTGTAGGACTTTTGTCGTAGCATTGCGGAGAGGTCAGTCATGACGCAGTTTGCGACGAATCGCTGTGCGTTTGTTGTTCGGATGCCACCGAGTTCAGCGACGGTGTCCTTGAGTTCCTGTGCCTTACGCTTGAACATCAAAGCGACGGGTTGTTCATCGGCAAATATGCCGTTTTGAACACCCTTGTCGATGAAGGGTTGTAGTCTCGATTGCACGCTCTTTGGTAGTTTTGGGGTTTTGTTAGCCATGGTATCACTTCTTATCTGTTGTATTCTGTCCTGTGTGTCCCCACCTATATGAAGGTCAAACATCATCGTCGGCAATTCCGTCAATGTGTGCGTTCAACATCTGTTCCCAAAGTTCGTCGTCCTCGGGCGCTATGGTTTGCGAGGCGACCTTGATTGCCTCACCCACCTCTCTTCGCTTGGTAAGGGAGTCTGTTGCGGTGTCTTCACTGTCAGTGGATGCGGCGTCGAACCAAGCCGAACCCGAGAACAGGTTCCTTCGATGCTTGGAGTCACCAATCACTTCGTCCAAGAGCGTGTTCTTTCCTTGGGGTCGGAGATATGAAGGGAGGAATAGTGAGCGCCAAATATCGGCGTCCGATTTGGAACAGCCAATTGACATGAGGTTGATTCGGTCGGCTCCCTTGATTGGGAATCGAACCTCGGCAGGTATCGTCTCCGATAGCACATCGGCATATTCGACTGCAACATCGGCCAGCGACCGTCGTGCGGCTTCAACGAAAAGTGGAGCGAGAGCGTAGTCGTCCATGAGACCTGCCCGAGCCTTGACAATTTTGTATGTCTTTCGACCACCGCCACGACCACCGCCACGGCGTCCGACTTCGATTAGGCCAGCGTCCTCAAGGGTTGGCAAATGCTTCTCCTTGAGAGCGTTCTTAGTGGTGTTAAAAGCGTGTATGCCAAGCCATTGTAGCAGGTTGTCTTCGGTCAATGGTCGTCGTGCCTCTTCCATTGCGTTCATCTGTTGAAAGACGGTCCACGAGCCATCGGGAACACCCGACAAACTGGCTCTCAAGACCAAGTCACATAGAAGGAGACCGACTACATTGTCCTCGACTGATGCCATCAAAAACTCATCACCGCTGGCTGTCTTTTGCACTGGGCGTTGCTTTTGATGTAGTAGTGTGATTGAGTCGATAATCGACAACACCTTTCCAATGTCACGCTGATGCTGTGCGTTTCGTGATGGGAAAAAGTCGGCCATCAGTGGAGCGAATATGTTGCGGACCTTATGTCGTGTGAGACCGAGCATAGATGCTTGAAGTAGTTTCAAATCGGGGTGAACAGTGAATTGTTCGGGTCGTGCCTTTTGCATCAAGGTGTTCTTGACAACCGAGTCAACCTTCTCCACTGTGGTATCGGGTGTCATAATCAGTTGGCGTGTGATTTGCTCCGCTTCGTTTGGGTTGCGGGTTGTCAGTGTGATGAATGAGGGTCGTCCACGAATGATGAAGTCCTTGGTTTCAATGTCGCCTGTGAGTTCATTCTTGACTGGAGTTTTCCAAACCAATTCGTCGTCGTCACCGGACATGATAGGCTTCATTTTCTTGATGAATGCGTAGGATTCATCCTTCTCCAAGACGACGATGCAACGACCATCGACATTGACGATGAAGTTTCCATCCTCATCCACCTCGTCGTAGTCGTATTTGAGAGCCTCTTTCGATGCTCCAGCGAGAACCATAATCATTGATTTGGGGAACCCGTTTCGTGCTGTCAAAGTCATGTAGGTTTTGCCACTGGCGGACTGTCCTATCATCTCAAGGTTCAGTGGGTTATCGGTCTTACATGATAGGAAAACGAGGAATGTCAACATCAAATTGGCGTCGTCACCAACGAACGGAGTGGCTCTTGATTCGTGGAGAATTGCATTGACCTTGTCGAGTAGGTGTCTCTCACCGAGGAATGTGCCGACTGTATCGTCATCAATAGAGCCGTATGTCGAATCCTCACCAGTGAATGATTCAACCTCAACCTCAATCCTGTCCTTCATCGGTGCCGGAGTGTATGTCCCTTCACGGAGTATGTCACCAGCCATCAAGAAGTCATCAGTGAACAGTTTGGCATCGGCCACATCAGCGTTCTTGGCGAGGCGGGCGATACTGTGCTGTGAGAGAACATTGACTTTGCCCTGTGGCTTGTCATCAATGGAAACTGCAAACTCCATCCGACCCTTGGTCGATGATAGGAATGTCAAGGATACATCGGTGACTCCAGTTGTAAAAGTGAATACTGATGCACTATCGGGAGATTGCATAACCTCTATTTCGGGGGACATGGTCTCCACCAGCCCAGTCCCACCTATATGAACGACCAGTTTAGACCAGTGAAATAAATAATGATTGGGTTAGAACCCCCTCTATGACATACATACCTTGAGTTATATGTGTGTGTATTTGTATGAGTAGTAGGTTGAATAGTTCGGGTATCCCCCGTAGGGGGATAAAGAATCCAATGATTCGGAGGTTTTGAGTGTGGCGGGTATGAAAAACAATAGGCTCACAAAACACTTGGGGCCATTTTGTCTGTTAAATTGGCATGATTCTTTTGATGAATCACGGCCAATAGACGCATGGGGATGAGTATTCGTGTCGTCCTTTCCAATCAACAAACGCCGCTTCGATTGACACGATAGTAGCGTTGCCATCTCCATTATCCGTGATAGAACAAGGCATCCACTCGTCATTATATCGGCACTTAGCGTATGTCGCCATGAACATGCACGCTTCGTGCATTGTCATAACTCGCTTTACTTTTCGGCTGGGGGTCTGTGTTTCTCGCATGTTTTATCGTAGGGGCATCACCCATATAAAGGTTTGTATAACCTATATGTAAATAGAGATTGAGAGGGCCGCATTGCCTATGTTTCAGTCGGGTGCGACCCCCTCGGGATTGACAAGGGCACGGTGCGATTCCTCTTCGGTTTGGCCTTGTTTGCCTATTCCGTTGCGTTGTGCCCTTGTCACCATATATACGGGGTGTTCTCCGTATTCGCCCCCACTCAATGGTCGGACGGTGGGCCTTCCACCCACATGGCCTTGTAGTCTATCCTATCAGCCACCCATACTTAAAGGTTCCTATAACCCATACACTTATATAGGGGGACCTGCTACGATTAAACAGGACGGACGGAGAATACCCAACCGTCCTTCAATGCGACAGTCACTCGATATGAAACGGCATGATTCGGCGGCTTGACCGTCAAGGGAGGGGAGTCGTGAAGCCCCTCCACACTTCAATGCGTCAGTCACCACGAGATGAAACGGCATTCGGAGGGGAGTCGAGAAGCCCCTCCGCCCCTACTGGGAAATATCAGCGGCCAGTCGAAGAGATGACACGAGGTCGGGTGGTAGTTTTCCAATTTCAAGGGTCATTGTTGGCCCACTGCTACTCATTTCCCATTGCACTGCAAAGATTCTGTGACGACCTGCGATGCCCGACGCAGTGGCAAAGTCCATGACATCTCCAACACGAATATCAAACCTCTCGGGGATACCCTCAACGGTGTATTGAACCTTGGTTCGGCCTTGGTTTTGTAGCAATAGTTTGGCGTATGTCTCCGCTTGATTGTCATCAACCAGCGCATCATTCTTTACCTTGATTTGAACAGGACGAGACGGATAACCGCTGGTTTCAATTGCGGGGTATGTGAATGAGCCATCGTTGCCATAGAGGACGGTGACCACATTGAAAATCATTGAATCACCCTGCGACCTAACGATATTGATTGGATAAAAATCGAGAGGCTTGGTTGTCCTTGGCAATTCTCCACCACGAAGCGGGGTGATGTCCGTTGATTCGATGTCTTTCATAGGCAACATCTCAACGAAGCCCTCGTTGCTCACCTTGAGTATGTGCGGGTTGACTCCGCTATTCAAGAAACCCATGACGAATTGGACTGCACTAAGGCGTGATTTACCAGCCAGTTTGAGTTGGGTCGGAACCCAAACCCTCGACTGAACAGTCATTTGTCCGATTGGCAAACCGTATGACGATGAAGCAATTATGTTCTTGACGACAGTTGCACCGTCTTGAGTGGAGAATGTGCTATTGGTGGCGATAATCTCATTCGATAAAAGACTCAAAGAGTCACTGCATCTCAAAGTCATACTGCCAACATTCTCCGATATGTCCGTCACGATACCAGTGAAAATCAACGGTGGATTGGCCCAAGTCTTCGGAGCCATGTATGCTTGAACCGAGTCACCAATTTTGACTTGGCCCGACCTTCGCCCATTGATTGAGTTGACGGTCACTGTCAATGTCCGACTACTGTTCATCTTCTCGCTCATGTTCACCGATAGAATCCCACTCAATGGGTTATTGCCGTTGATAACAATGTTCGGTGCCCTTGGCGTTGCCTCGGCCTCGGACAACGGACCATACACATTTCTAAACATCACTTGTCGTGAACGAGCGAAGAATGCTTTGTGTTTCCAACCATTCCTCAACCCAGTCAGTCTCAATTGCTTGGGCCTATTCGTGTATTGTAGCCCCTCGGGATTGTATCCACCATCGGTGTATCCAAGGGCTCCGAGATTGAATACTGGAGCAGGTAGGATGGAGGATGGATAGTTGCCCTCGGTTGGACCAGTCGTCATTGAAAATCCACCACGAGGTCCACCTCCACGACGGGTCGTTATGTCATATCGGTCTTGAAAAGCACTGGACCCCATGTATTGGTATCCGAATCCAGCGGCAGTTGGAGTCCCCATTGGTCCATGCAAATGCGGGTCAAAAGGTCTCGGCGTCGATAGGCTGGTGTAGCAAACTGTCTCAAGTTTGTCTTGAACCCACGAGCCTCCAACATCACTCGGGAATGGAATTAGCGACAAACCAAAGTCGGGTGGAAAATGTGCTGGACGCTCCATTATCTCCTTCTCACTCATTCGTGCGGCGAGAGTCACAGGTTGGTCCTTACCTCGTCGAATACCTTCTCGATTCTGTTCAGCCCATGATTTGGCGACGAAGCGTGCGACGGCTGTCCGTGGAACCCTTGGGTCCTGTCCTAAGCGCTCGACTTCATCCATCATGACCTTGGGCGGCGTGAGGATGAACGGGTCATCCACAGGCGCTCTCACGAGCCTCCTGTAACGCTCGATGCTATCGTCCATGCTCCAGTCACAGGTGGACTGGTTATTGACCTTCGCCCTCATCCACGCAAAGGCACCCGTGGGTTGCACACGGATGGGTTGCATGGACCACGGCACCAGCCGCAGTCTCCGCATTCTCCATCGTGCATCAAAATTGACACTCCAGTCGGGTTCCCGCAACACGGGCATGGTTTCAGTTCTTCGGGCATGTTTTATCGTAGGGGGGTTCCCTATATAAAACTTTGGTCTAAAGATTCTTGAATCTCCAACGATTGTAGCGCACAGTGAAACGAATCAACATTGCAGTCAAGACCATTTGAATCACTCCAGTGGGTGTTGCACTGCCTTGTCACCGAGAGTCCATCGTAGTGCTTTGATGACACCCTCCAGCGCCTTGTAGTTTCTCATGTGGAACACACGCTCGGAGCGCTCGCCCTGTTTCATTTTCATGTAGTGAATGTTTTGCTTTCGCTCGGCTTTGTCGAGCATCTCTTCGATGTCATCCCATGAACGACTGTATGAGAAGTTGTTACTGTCTTGGTGGTCATTCATACAGTCCACCACTTTGGTTCCGAACGGTTCTTGTTCCAAAATACTCGACCAGCCTTGTCACGGCGGTAGTATTCTCTATTGGCTTCGATACCGCAGGGTGATATGTGCAGGGCAATAAGGTCGTCATGTCCCTTGAAGCAACGAGGCGGCTTTCTTAGTTTTCCTCTCTTGATGTAGCGATTGAGACTTTTGTCCTTGATATGTCGCAGACCTTCTTCGCAGTAGTGCGTTTTTCCATATCGGTGAGTGTATTCCTCACATAGATGGATGCCCCATTCAAGGACCCAGTTGAAGTTGCTACGAGTCATCATCGTCCACTTCGTAGCAGGGTGATGCGGGTAGCCTCCTTTGTGGGCTTCTCCAGTGCTTTTAGCCAGTGGCAGTAGGTGTTGAGGACAGTCGTTTTGTCTCAACGACTCGACTATCATTTGAGTGACCTCGCTTGGCATTTTGACGACATGGGAATCCCCACATGAGATGGCGGCGATGTGGGGTGAAAGGTCAGTGAAGAATATGTTCATTCGTTGACCCCTTTAACAGATGATATGGTCCACTCACCAGTGTCTTGTTTGGTGATTCGGTGGGCGGCATTTTGTCCGTTGACAATAGCACACATTCCAGCGAGAGAGCCTCGGCAAACTTCTGTTCCGTTATATCGGACTATCCATACTCGTGCCATGTTCATCCCTCGGTCAATTCAGTTTGTCCGTCTTCTGTCAAGACAAGTGGTGCGTGTGGATGGTCATCGTGAGCCATGGCGAGAGCGCATTCTCCCTCGGGAATGTTCGCATTGGCGAGGACTACTTGGAGTAGGACCTTGGCCAGTAGCGGCGTGTTCTTCATGTTCAGTCCTCGGGGTTGGGGGTTCGGTGTTCGCTTCATGTTTTAGGGGTAGCGTGTCACCTATATAATAGTATCTGCCTATAACTGTCGTTTTAGCCAGTTGGGTGAGTCCTTGATGTTGTCACGGAACCACGCAGGGATGAGGTGAGCGCTGTTGCGAGCAAAGCGTTGCCAGCCACCATCGAGGATGAATAGGTTGCCTACATCGTCGGGTGTTCGGACCACACGACCTGCACCTTGAACGATGGCCAGTGCAGTTTGCAGTTGATACCATTTTTGACACGGTGCGGGACAAGTGAACCCAGCGCCACATAGGTCGCCACTGTATTTGCTTGGAGGCTGATACGGGCACGATGGGGTGTCCTCATGCAGTTTCCTCCACGCCTGTTCATCCTGTTGCATTCTCTCGGAGATGACGGGGTCTTGGGTAGGGAGATAGGGGACTTTGCATATCACCAGCCACTCGGCCAGTTTGCCTTTGAAGTCGAACCCTTGAGAGACATAAGTCGAGATGAGAACCAAGTCGTCTCTCTCGCTCGTGAAGAAGTAGTCCAGTGCCTCCTTTCGACCCACGGCGTTGCCGTCGTGCGTCACGACACGGTCACCATGGCCAAGGGCTCTCAAGCCCTCCACCAATTCCTTACGGATAGCGTGGCTGTGAGGCAACACTACGCCACGCTTGTCGCTATAATGACGCATGATGGCGTCGATGGCTTTGACCTGCTTTGGGATGGTGTTTTTGCGGTTGGCCCATGACATTGAGCCACATGGAGTATAATGAACATTGAAGTTTTCTTGAGGGAATGGAGAATGGGTGATGTTGACATAAAGTGTTTTTTGGTTCTCAATCCCCAGCCCGTGTAGGAATGTTTCAATGTCAAGTATCGTAGCCGATAGGAACACACGCTTCTTGGCTACGCTCTCAAGGATTTCAGCGGCGTATTGTCGAACACGAATTGGTTTCAAGACGAGATGTGAACCCCACTTGTTGTTGTCGAATGAGACATGAACATTGCTCGGCTTTGCGAGGATTTCAACAGCAGTTTCCAGTTTGTTGACCGCCTCACGAATCGACTCAACCTCCTTCTCATTTTTCTTGATTGGCAATTCATCCTCGGCCTTTTGTAGCACTGCTTTTGCCGAGTCCAAGCGTTCGTCAATCTCAATTTTCCAATCCTTTGGAGTGAAGTGATTTGGGAATAAAGCCTTGGCACCAAAGACTCGTTGCCATTCCTTTGCTGAAAGTTTGACCTCAAGTAGGTCGTGAATGAATCCCTCCATATCATGTGCCTCGTCTATGATGGCAAACTCTCGTTGGTCGAAGTTGGTGTATCCTTTGACTGCTCGGAACAAATACGCTGGATTGGATAGGGTCAACCGAGCATCCTCGGCGTCCCATCGCTGTTCGTAGTAGGGGCATGGTTCCTCCACATCACGCTTGGCGTGGCGGCATGAACCCGACTTGGTCCAACAGGGAGCGCCTTTGGCAGTCCCCGAGCGAACCCAGCATGGAAAATTGTTGCGTCCTCTCACCTCTTTCAGTTTATGGCCATAGTCACGCTTGTATTGGTCCGTGAGACCAAGGCTTGGTGTCATGAGGTATGCTGATTGGAATTGGTTTTGGATGGTCATGGCGATGGCTGATTTGCCTATACCAGTTGGTGCTTGAAGCACGATGTTGTCGAAGTCGTCATTCTCCATAGCCCAGTATATCACCGACAGGGCCTCGGCTTGAAACTTACGGGGAGACGGCATTGGAAAGTCTTCTCGTATCTCGTCCCATTTGTCGGGCAGTTTGCCCTTGGATGGAATGTTGATGCGAACGACTGCCATGTTCCTAAAACACCTACCCACCTATATCAATAATGGGTTGGCACTTGGTATCGAGACTGTTTTAGAGCATCAGCGTGAACCAATAGGTCGTCGAGTCGGTCGCTCAATTCAAGGAAAAGGTAAAAGTCACTTTGACTTTCAATGACTTCGTCGATTTGGCGGCGTAGGTGGCGGATTGTTATTTGAATGATTCGTGCTTCGTCCATGTTATATCGTAGGAGGTCCCCCTATATAAAGCATTCGTCTATACCCCCAAGTGAGGACAAAGGTTTTTTCAACAGTATATAAAGAAAAACCAAAAAGCCTATATATGTTGACACTCACTATTGGGTTTCATACCCCTCGCTCGTTCAATCAAGGCCAACCAGCGATGCCTTCTCCGGTGGTCGAACCTTCTCCAACCGCCATCGTTGCACCGCCAATATACGGATAATACAATTTTGAACCTTGATGTGGAGTGTTCATCCAAGACAATTCGTTGGTCGTCCATCGAAGGTCCAATTCACCATTATTGAATCCGTGGAATTGTTGGAACCTCAATTGAGGTGCGGTGTGGACGAAGTCCTCGTGACCATTCAAAGACTGGGCCGAGCCGACAGGATACCAGCCAGTGGTAGCGTCGTATCCCATGGATGGGACGGACAACCAGCGAACATTGATTGAGCGTATGATGTGGTCTGCTTCGCCAGCATCCTGTGAAACCTCAATGGTTGGCATCCACACCTCCATGAAGTGCTTTCGATTCCCCATTAACGATGGATTAGAGCCCCCTGTCGGCCACTCGGTCACACCTGCGGCTGGTAGTTCATATTGGCCAGTTGTTGGATTAGGGGGTGTCCCAGCCCATTGTAGTGAGCCCGCCGCCGACTCCTTGATATTGGGTTGTATTGTCGCACCTACAAGGTTGTTCATGTCGCCAGTTGATACAGCCTGTGTGAACGAGATAATCATGTGCAGTTGACCTTTGTCGCTAATCGTCATCGTTATGTCGCCATAGTCGGGACGCTCGGTTGTATTGGCAGTGAACAACGCCATTGTTTTGACCAATCCATTCGCCGTAGTGTATTGCTCGGATAGTTTGGTATCGGCGGCGAACGAGTTGATGAAAGTTGACCTCACCTCGTCGTCTTTTATCGCTGTGATGTATGCTCGGTTATCGCTGTCAATAACCGCATCATACCATCCTACATTTGAGGTGATTGAGGAACAGCCGATGTTCCCAAGAGCCATTGTTGATTTTTCACTATCGAAAAGGAACCTACCCTGTGGTGCAGTCAATGATGGAGATGTTCCGACATTGACATACACTGCGGCCTTGGCTCTCTCGCCCCATACAGTCGCATAATCTTGGTCCGTGCCAGCAGTGTCAAAGGATTGACCACGGAAGAATACGACTGGTGTATCATCACCCAAAAGGCATATTTTGGGATTGTCGTTATGTTGAGAAGCGTGGCCCGATTTTGCAGTGGCGATGTTGTCACTGGCTATCGCTGTTATCACTTGTTTGTTGACTATCGACCAAGACCCATTTGCTTGTAGTCCTTCTGCGAGGTTCGGCAGTTGAGTAGGCAACACTGGCCAATTGTTTTCCTCTTTGAGTTTGGTGCAATATACAATAGGCGCCTGTGTTGCTTGATACGCACTGGCACGCCCGACTAAACGGAACGCCAAGTGCAACCTGTCTTTGGAGTCACATGCCAGTGTCGGTTGCCTCAAGTCCCATCCTCCGTCAGTGATTGAAGCGGATTCGATTTTAACGAATGGTATGGCTTGACCCAGTGTATCAACAGCCCAATTCCAAGAATAAACGGGGTATGGTTGGCTCGACATAAGACCTTGAGTCCTCTTGGCGTATGTGTAGTATAAATGATGAATGCCACTGCTGTCTTTGACCTCGACGATGGCGTGTATCGTGCCTTCGCTATCCGACGCAAATGCCGCCCCGTGAGTCGTTTGGGTTCCTAATGAGGATTCAAGATTCAACAGATGAGGTTGAACCTCATCAGCACCACTGGTCGGTGACGCACTTGGATTGACTTTCATTGCCTTTCGATTCCAAAATAAATCGTTATGCAATGGCTTGGTGTAGTGCGTCCACACTGGAGCATTTAACATACCGGCCTTACCACTGCGGTCCAGTGAGAATGAATGAAGGGCTCCATCGGGGGTTCTCAAAATACGCTGTCCTTGGCCCAAGCCAGTCATTATTGTTGAAGAGGTTGGAACAGGTTGCCCGTTCATAGATTGGCGAATGTTCGGCGTGTGAGTTGACATAGCCGAGTCACGGAGTCCACTACCCCGAGACGATATGATACCACCCGAGTCCCAAATCGGACGCACTGCTGATGAAACATGCACATCAACGGATGACTGCAATTGTTCGGCCATGGCAATGTAGTCGTGCTTACTCATCTCCTGTGAGCGTGCAATAACCGCTGGAGCGTAGCGCTCGTTTTCGATTGTATTGTAGTCGTAATCGGACCCTGTCATGATAGGTATTGCACCTGCGTGAAAGTGGTCATTTGGATGGTCCGACCAAAACGCCGTCAAGTCTTGACCAGCGATTCCTTCGACCAGTGGACCCCTTATCCTATCGGTTGAGATAATGCCGATTGATGTTGGGTGAGTTGCTTGACCCGCTGGCAAGTCGGGCTGTTTAGCATTCCAAAGGTTGGTTCTCAAGAAAAATTGACCGCCCACATTGGTCGCACTTGGATTGACTCTTCGTGGTCCAGTGAGCCTGTTTGATTCTTGTCGGTGGAACGGAGTCTCCATCTCAAGGTCGATGCTGTTTCGTCCACCAGCCTTGGCTCTCACACTCACTCTCGGTGGAGCGATTAGATGGAGTGGTATGTCGTATCCCATTCCAGCGTGAATCTGTTTCCATATCCTGTCGGGTCGGAACGGATGGTCTTTGCTCATGATTCCATAGTGGAGAGGACCGTGATGAGAGAGGATACTCATAGTCCCCTTCATGTATGGTCCATAGGTGCCACTGGACCCAAAGCCAGCCCATATTGCTTGTTGAGTAGGCACGATAGCGGTGCCGAATGGGACAACGGTTGCCTCGGGTGAATCCGAGAAGAATAGTGTGTTGTTGCCATACCCAATGGGGTCGTATAGACCACGAGGGAATGACCAACCACTGCGGCCAAACTCCTGCCATGGATTTGCACTCATTCCATAGTCGCAAAACCCAACGGTCGTTGGAACGAAGTGGGACATAGAGAGTTTGAGATAGTGATTGGTGAGGTCGGGTATATTTTGAGCGTTAATGGCGGTGACCAAGTTGTATTCGACACCACTTGAGTTGAACCCTCTCACCAAATCATTGACGACTGGTTGAATCATAGGGTATCCGCTGGTTATTTTGCCACCCGTGCCGATGTAGGGTAGTGACTTTGGTAAGTTTGGGAATGCCATTCGACCCTCGGGGTATGAGCCGTATGTCATGGGGATGGCACGCTGGCCACTCTCTTGGAACCAATATGCCAAGCGAGAGCCACTCCACCAGTTGTCTTCACTCACCCAATTTTGAGAGTGAATTGTATTGCCACCGGCTTCACTCGCTCGGTAGTCAAATACGGTCTTGGAACCGTGAAGTTTCCCATCCTTGGCCTTTGCCTCGGACCACATGACGATGAGCGAGCGAGCCGAGGTATTGGCCACGATACGAGACCATGATGGCCAAGGGGAGAAGTTGTCCCCGCCGCCAGCATATCCTGTCCCCGAACCTGTGCTTGGTGCAGGGTTGGGACCTTGAACGACTTCGCCAGTTATCGGGTCGTAGTGAGTGTCCTCGGACGATGGTGGTGCATCTCCACCAGTGATGGGGATACACTGCCCGTTGGAGTAGTAGTAGCCAGCAGGGCAACCAGCGCCACTACCAGCGTCGGGATTGTATGGATACCCGACGGCATTGGATGGGTATTCTTCCTCGGAGCCAATGTAGTCTCGGTGTATGGCCGCCATAACCATTCGACCATCCTCCATGATTGACAGGTCGCCGCAGTGAAGCGTTGGATGGAACATTGGGCTGTTTCCAGTGTTGCCCGAATGCCTTGGATGCTTCATGTCAAACTTGGATTCTCGACCAACATATCTCATCAATTCTATTTGCGGGAATACCCAGTCGTGAAAGTCCCATCCCTTGTATTCGGTTTTGAGTGTGTTCTCTTTCGGTGTGAATGTGATTCCCGATTGTATCGTAGTAGTCGGTGTGGCTTCTGTTATGTTGTTCGATAGGTGATTGACATTGACACTTGGAGAATACCAAGGGTCGGTCGCAGGGTCATACTTGAAAATCAATAATTCACACCCATCGGGCACCTCGGCGGTTTGATTCCCATCGGCTTTGTATTGACCTGCTCCATAGATTGAAGCGTTCAAGTGAGCCATCTCGATGACATCGACGGCGAGGAACAATTCTCCACCGTAGGCATCAGCCGACCAGTGGTGTGAGATGCCTCCCTTTTGATAGAACCCACCAGCCTCAATTGCACCCGACAGTAGCGGTATTTTGGCCCATGATTTGTTTGCGATAGGACGGAACGGAGTGAGTTGGTGAAGGCCCCAGTTTGTTGGCAACACACTCTTCTCACACGCTTGGTCAGCGGGTGTATTGACCAAGAGCGTATTGACGATTTGAATACGAGATAAAGTCGGGTTCAATCGGAATACTGCGTGCATTATTTCACACCCTTCATCCTCAAGGTCAAGTTGGACCGAGTTTCGATTCGGAACGGGTGAGTCACGAAGATATGGTTGTCCCATGTTGGACCGAGTGAGGTTGGCTTCGATTTGAAGACGGGTTCTCGGTGCGAGGCTCACGAGGACATGATAATCGACGATTGGTTTGCGGTATTTGATTGAGGTTCCACTCGGGTGACCAGCGCCACTCACTGTGACTGTTTCGTATCCGACCAAAGAAGGGATGACTTGGACCTTGGTTGGTATCCTGTCTTTCATGAAGTCCTGTGACATCTCAATGGTTCCAGTCCAAGGCACTTGGCCAGTTGCCTTATCGCCCACGATATATCCGTTGGCTGGAGATTGTTTTTCCATGAACGCCCCCGATGCTGGACCGATTGGTGCCGATGCAGTTGGCACAGCAAAAGCCAACGGGGTTCTAAACACCGAGGCGTGCTGGGTTCGTCCAGTGTAAAACCGAGACTGATTGACCGTTTGACTGGCAGTTTGAGGGTAGGTAGTCCCATTCCAATTGGTCCAGTTTCCAGTAGTCTGCAATGCCTCTTGAATTGGTTCCAAGAGAGCGGGGGCACCAGCGCCAGTGTATGCGTATGCTTCTTCATTGACACCTTCGCCAAAGGCAGGTCCGTTTCGTCGCACGGAGGACCCGCTGTGGACCTGTATATTGATTCCAGCGAATGTTCCTTTGTCGGTATCAACATACGCTGTTGCGGGTGGTATAGCACCCTGCATTTGAGGTGTGTTCGCTGTCTCCGACACCTTCATGAAAGCAGTCGCAGTGATGAGACCTTCATACCCAACAAGACCTACACTGTGAGATACACATAGGTTCCCCAAATCGGCACGACCAAGTGGCCGCCATATCAATGGAGAAGACGGCACGATTGTTCCCGATGGCTGGTCATCGACTCCGATAACTTGTATCGTCTCTTGGGGATACACATACTGTTGCGGGCCCTTTCCGTGACCGTCGGGTTGCGACATGAGTTTTGTATTGACATCTCCATCATTGAACGAACCCCATTTTGGCGCTCGCTCCATCGACATGACATTGATTCCCCAATGACATGCCATGCTCGTGGAGTCGTCGAGCGACGGGTCAAGCGGAGGCATTCCTCCACCCGCTGAAAGTTCAACCGCACACGACCATAGATTGGTTGCGTATCGAATGTTATGATTGTCACCGTAGGTTGCACCCAGTCCATTGCTGGGTAGGCATAGGTCACTCTTGTGACTGAATACGGTGGATGCCGCATCGGCAGGGGTTGTTGTCGAGTCTGTTTGACTCCCTATGCTCATGTCATACGATGGTAGGAATGCTGATTCGGTGAGGCTTGGACGAGCCAATTCATCGACAGCATCCTGTCTAAATTGATGCCAAGTGTGATTCGCTGGCTTGGGTAGTTTGACGCCTCCGAGATAGTTGTTGGCTATGTCTCCTTGAGCGTTGAATCGACCTGTCTCGGTTTTGGTGATAGCGACGACCTGCATGAAGGCGTTTTGGCTCACGGCACCATTCCTACCAAGACCTGTTCCTTGTAGCATTTGAGCGTGTTCTAAGCACCCATCAGTGAAGTTGTATGATGGTGAGGTGTTGGTTCCAAGCAAACCGAAGTAGTTGAGTTTTGTAGGGTCAAACCGTGCCGTCATTTGGTGCATCGCTGGTGAGGCGGTGCCGACTACAAGTGGGATAGCAGGTTGTTGATTGACACCTGCCGCAGGGTTCGCCCATAGCGCAGGGTCACCGAGAGCGTGGCCCGCAGTGCTTGGATTCTGTAAGAATTGGCTATCCGCCCACACGAAGGTGAACGGCAATCCAGCCCTTGAGCCCATAGGGGGTCTCAAATCGACCTTCTGTTGAGCCATGATTGTCCGTGTGCGCCACTGGTTCTAAACCATTCGGGCCATTATTGCCCTTAGCGCTCGGCCATTGATGTTTCATTACTGTTCCTAAGAACCCAATGCCATACATTGCATGAGCATTGGATTTTATCGCCAGCCTGTGTTATTGGGCTGTCGCAGTCGGCACATTTCAGTTTCATTTCATTTATTGGTTTTTTTGGGTTCATGTTTCTGTCTCCTTATCCTGTCCTGTGTGTATCACCTATATAAGTATGTCGCCTATTCTTCATCATCAGTCATGTCGTGAAGGAATATCTCACGAC
>TARA_R110001632_G_scaffold233165_1_pt1 | contig 32599 bp, 48 predicted proteins | sample TARA_R110001632 | Tara Oceans TARA_R110001632 (sample SAMEA4398266) | marine metagenome | biome: Polar Biome; feature: [SRF] surface water layer (ENVO:00010504); material: water (ENVO:00002006), including particulate matter (ENVO:01000060) such as... | depth 5 m
ACTTATGTTATTACATACGTTGTTGCTGATGCACCGACAGTAGGAGATGCAATTACCGTTTCGGTAAACAAGATAGGATTTAATGGAAAAACAACCGTAACAGTAGCGTAATATGAAACATGTCAAAGTAGGAAGATACCAATTAAGTACGGATGCTCTAAAGGAGAATTCACTAAAAGATGCGATTAAATTATTTAGCCACATTGACAAAAGATTGGTAGAAAAAGCGTACAGAGAAGTGAACCCAAAACGAGTTTCTAAAAAGAAAAAATCAACCGATAAATTGGAAGATTAAGGATTGGATTTGACTGCCCTGGCAAACAAAAAATAGAGGACATGATTAATTTCATGTCCTCTTTTTGGTTAAAATGTAATCAAAGGGCAAAATTGTAGTGAATAGGCATAACAAACCCCCTAACAAACTATCGCATTTCGCTAATGTGATACGATGTAAATTCGAAGATAACAGAAACCCTTTGGCCATCACAGGTACGGAAGCATGAAATTTTGATCCGTAACTTGATAAAATTCGCTAACTTTGTGATATGCTTGAAGATACAATAGTTTACGAAAGACTTAAAAAGACCAAATTATTATTTGATTCTATTGCATGGTTTAATGCGTTCACTCCTGCATTTAGAACAATGGTTTTGGATTGGATTAAGCAAGACCAATTGACAGAAAAAGGGGAAGATGCTGATGGAGACATCATTGGGATTTATTCAAGAGCAACCGAACTAATGTCCGGGGGGGCAAAGTTAGAAGGGGATAATTTTAACCTAAATGACACCGGACAATTTTATCAATCCATGACCGCAACACCGGTAGCCGATGGACTGATAATTGATGGAAATACTGAAAAAATGGAAGACTCATTTTCACAGACAAATGGCTATTGGTGGAATGATGAAATACTTGGCTTAAATGAAGAAAATCTTAACAAACTTTCGTATGAGGTGGCACAGAGCTACATCAGATATGCAAGGAAAATTTTACAAATCAATTGATGAATTGCCTTTGGATAATTGGATAAAATGTACAGGGGGAGACATTCGATATGTAAGAAAAAAAGTAGATGAAAAAGAAGAAATTAGTGAGCAAGATATGCAAATCTGGCAAACTTTTTATGATGAATACATTAATAAATTCGGACTATCCGACCTTTACAAAAGGTTATTAGAGGTGCAAAAAAAGAAAGCATTATTGGAATGTGAATATACAATTAAAAGAAAAAAATTTAAAATTACTTTAATCAATTTAGAGGAAGCAAGATTAAATGAAATGATGAACAATGCAGGGGAAGGAATGGACATACCAACAACTCTTATCTATTTATCAAAGTGGCTTGGCTATCATTTAGATGAAAAAAAGATTACAACATTATACTATTTTAATACCTTAAAGCAATATGGCAAAGAAAATAAGCAAAGCAGACATAAGTGATTCGGACGTATTCGGAGCATTAAGAGAATCGGCTGAAAAAGCATTAGTGGATGTATCTGCTTTGAATGCAGAATTAGTTGAAATTGCAGAAGAAACTGCAAAGAAATTAAAGGATGTTAAATTTGATTCTGCAAAGTCAATTAATGAATTTGCAAAGGCTACAAAGGAAGCTAATATTGCACAAAAGGAAGCAGTAAAATTAGATGGCGAAGAAGCTAAATTAAAGCAGCAGTTAATTAAGATTACACAAGAGGAAGAAAAACTTAAGCAACAAGAAACCAAAACCGAAAGGGATTTACTAAGAACTGCACAAGCCAATAATAGGGAGAAACAAAAAGTAATTAATGCATCATTAAAAGCAAAAAAAGCTGCTGATGATGAGAATAATGCTTACAAGAAATTAGTTAAAGCAACAAGGGATCAAAAAAATGAGAGCAAAAAATTAGCCGCTGAATTACTCCATTTAGAAGCATCTAATAAGAAGGGTACAAAGGAATGGAGAAACCTTACTGCACAATATAAAAAAGTAACAAAAGCAGCACAAAAAGGAGATGTGGCATTAAAGAAAATTGATTCCACTGTTGGGGATAATTTTAGAAATGTAGGAAATTACAAAAATGCTTTAGGGGGATTGAAAGCAGGATTAGGACAATTGGGATTAGCATTTGGTGGAATTCAATTAATTAAGGGAGCAGGGGAAACTGTAATGGAATTTGGACAATCAGTTGCAGACCTTAAAGCAATTACAGGTGCAAGTGGAGATGATTTAGATTTCTTCAAAGAAAGAGCAATTGAAACCGGAACAAAAATTGAAGGGGGAGCAGCTTCGGTTATTGAAGCATACAAATTAATTGCATCTGCTAAACCCGAATTATTAGAGAATGCAGAAGCATTAGATGCAGTTACTCAATCGGCTATCACATTAGCACAAGCATCCGGATTAGAGTTACCGGATGCAGCTACAAGATTGACTGATGCCATGAACCAATTTGGAGCACCGGCAGAACAGGCAGGAAAGTTTATTGACGTATTGGCTAATGGTGCTAAATTTGGTGCAGCAGAAATCCCACAAATTACAGATGCATTAATTAAGTTCGGTGCAGCTTCAAGAAGTTCAAACGTTAGCATTGAGGAATCAACTGCATTAATTGAGGTACTTGCAGAGAATGGAAAGAAGGGAGCAGAAGCCGGAACTGCAATCCGTAATGTAATGCTCAAATTATCTTCCCCGGATGTACTACCAAAGAAAGCACAGGATGCACTAAGAGAATTGGGAGTATCTTTTGAAGATTTAGAAGACCCATCCAAATCATTTGCAGAAAGATTAGAATTATTAAAACCTGCATTAGAACAATCCGGAAGCCTTACAGAAATCTTTGGAATTGAAAATCAAATTGCTGCACAAAACCTAATTGAGAACACAGACCGAATTGGAGAATTGACCGTAAAGATGAATGAAAATGGCACTGCCCAGGAACAGGCAAATGAAAGAACAAGCACACTTGCCGGTGCATTTACAGAATTAAAAAACACCTTTAACAATTGGATTATTTCATTGAATGAAGGAGCAGGAGCAGGGGAATTTTTAAAAAATATGTTGCTCGGTATTGCAAGAAATTTCGACAAGATATTGTTTGCAATTAAAGTTGCAATTAAAGGATTTGTGGCTTACAAAGCAATGTTAATTCTTGTTGCTGCAAGACAAAAAGTTCTTAGTTTAAATTTCAAAAGAATAATTCCACAGATACTTATATTTGGCAGGAATCTAAAGAAATCTACAAGGGGAACATTAGGCCTATCAAATGGTTTAAAAGGTGCAACCGGAAGTGTAAAAGGAATGGGAAGGGCATTAAAAACCATTCCATTTATTGCTATTATTGGCTTGGTAGTTGAGTTGGCAGGTGCTATTTGGGATTTGGTTACTGCTCACAATGCTGAAGCACAGGCAGCAGCAGACAGGGCAGAACAAGCAGCAAATATTGAGAAAGCAAAAACAAAAGGTGCTAAAGAAGGTTCGGAAGAAGCATTAAAAATAGCTGAAAAAATAGCTGCTAAAAGAAAAGAAATTGACGAAGATGTTGCTGATGGAAAAATTAAAAATGAAACTGCAGCAAATAAGATATTTAAAAAATTCATTGAAGAAGAAGCACGTTTAATTCAGAATACTAATGATGCTTATGATGAGCAAATAGGCAATCATTTAGATACTCAGCAAAGAATGATTAACCAAATTCCGGGACTTGAAAAAGCAGCAAAAAAAGCAGAAAAGAGAGCTGCCTCATCGAGAGTTGCAGACATCGGTAGAGACCAAGTAGAAAAAAATAGAAATGCAGCATTTTTAGCAAGAAGGCGAGTAGATGTTTCAATTATTCAAAGGGACAAAGCAGAGGCATCTATATTTAAACTAATGGCAACACAGGAAAAATTAGTGGAGCAAGAGGGGGAACTTTTTGACCAAGCTGATGATGTTCGTATTACAATAAAGCAAACCAATAAGGAAAGAACACACCAAGCTGCAAGAGTTAAGGAAGTAAATGCAGAATTTACAGACCAAATTCAATTGGTGAAAGAATTAAATAAGTTAAGGGAAGATAATTTAAAGATTGAGGAAGACATAGCTGAATTGGATTTAAAAGATGATTTAAGAGCACAAAACAATCTTTTGGACGAACAGATTAAGAAAAGACAAAAAGAAGCTGACAAGGGAGGAAATGTCTATACAGATGACTCCGCAGTTGCAGGATTTTTAGGACTTACGGAAATAGAGGAAATAAAAAATACAATTGCAAAAAAGTTAGAATTAGAAATTGCATTTGAAAAAGAAAAGGAAAGATTAGAAATTGAAAGTGCAAAAAGTGCCCATGATGAAAGATTTAAAAATCTGCAAATTGCATTAGAAAAGGAAAAAAAAGAAAAACTTGCACAAGCAGGAATTACTCCGAAACAAGAAGCTAAAATTATAGAAGGTTTTGACCGAGAACAAAGAGATTTAGATGATTTAAAAATAGAAGAAAAGAAAAGATTAGATAATGAAATTTTAGTAATTGAAAGAAGTACACAGAATGACATAATAGAAATCAAAGAAGAGTCTGCCGAAAAACAAGATGGGATTGTAAAAGATTTAAATGAACGTTCAAAAGAAGCAAATGCATTAAGTGTAGAGGAAGCAAAAAAGCAAGAAGATAAATTGATTGCTGAAGAAACAGCTGCAGCAGAAAGAAGGATTGAACTTGCAAGGGCAGTTACAGATGCCTTTATTGCAGCATCAAATGAAAAGATTGCTCAATATGATAAGGAAATTGCAAAGGCAACAGAACAATTAGATTTTCTTAAATCAGCAGCAGCACAAGGAAACATTGATGCAAAGGAAAGTTTAGCAGAGCAACAAAGATTAATTGACGAAGCAAATAGAAAGAAACAAAAAGAAGAACAGAAACAAGCAAAAATAAAATTAGCTTTATCTGCTTATTCGGCTTATGAAAGAAATGCATCTGACCCATCAGTACAGAATCCATTAGGCAAAACAATAACAGATATTACTTTGCTCAAAGCATTCATATCAGCTTTACCTGCTTTTTTAGAAGGGACAGAGAATACAGGGAGCAATGGAATGGGAATTGATGGAAAAGGTGGATTTCAAGCAATTCTTCATCCAAATGAAAGAGTACTTACCAAGGATCAAAATAACAAGGTAGGAAATTTGAGCAACCCCGAATTGGCAAATATTGCAATGGAATACCAACAAGGAAAATTAATTCGAAAAGGGGAAGGAGCAGTACAAATTGGTGGTTCCTGGCAAACCTCAAAAATCGTAGAAAAACTTACATCCTTAGAGCAAACCATTCAGAATAAACCGGAACATAATTTGGCAGTTGAAGATATTGTAACAGGAGCAATGACCATAGCAAGAAGCACAAGGAATGGGAGTACAACTACCTATAATAGATACAGAGTAAAACCTTAAGAAAATGAGACATTTTATTAATGGAATAGAAGTTACACCCCGGAACATTTTATCAATTGGGGTGCAGTCGGATTTCACAGATAGACCGGAATATTTAGAAGTAGATGCTGACAAGTTAATTCTACCAAGGGAAGCAGTAGATATTATACAGAATCATCTTTCAACTTATGGGCCATTTGAGGGGATACCTTATACCATGATTACGGATGGCAATGAGACATTAGAATATTATATTGACTTGCAGGATGAAACAATTTTCCGAGATTTTGAAATTGAAGTAAAGATTAAAAAGAGAAAAGGAAAAGACAATTTTTTTGAAAGGGCAGACTTTACCACATTTGAATTGATGAATAAAAAGGGGGTAAATTTTAACTCATTTGACATTCCCTATGTGATTATACAAGACAATGCAATTGAGACTGCAATAGGTTTGGGGCTTTCAATTTATGTATTAACGCAAGATTTAATTACGGCAATTGAAGCACTAAGTAAAAGCATTACAGACATAGTGGATTCTGTAACTCCGGAAGTCGGTGTAGGAATTACTACTGACCCTGCTGAAATTGCAACTTTGATAGTTAAAGCATTACTAAGAATTGCAGTAATTGCTCTTTTAGTAGTGGCAATTTTAAAAATGAGTCAACAATTCTTTGAATTATTATTCCCAAAAGTTAGATACTTTTTAGCTATAAAAGTAAAGCAATTAATTGAGCAAGGATGCGAATATTTAGGATACCAATTTAGCTCAACATTATTGGATGGAGTAAGTGGGTTAACTATTTGCCCTGCTCCTTTAATAAAGGAAAAAAAATCATTTTTTGATTACCTTCAGAATGACTTAAATTTTGCATTTAATAAAGGTTACCCAAGCAGTACTGATAGCACACCAACTTTGGGAAGTTTAATTACCGCAATGGAAAGAATGTTTAATGCAAAAACAAGGGTTCGTGATGGAATTGTAGAATTAGAAACAAAAAACTATTGGGTAGATTTAGCTTCTAACAATATTCTTCCTGCTCTTAATATTCAAGATGACAGACAATCGGAGTTTCAATACAATACTGATGACATTTGGAAGCGTTATTATGTACACTATTCAGTGGATTATTCAGACAATTTTACTATGGATTTTTATGACCCCACAGATGCCGAATACTCGACAGAGCCTGTATTGGTTAACAATCCGGATTTAGTCACTATAAAAGGATTAAATGAAGTTGCTATACCGTTTGCACTTGCAGGAAGAAAATCGGGATTAAATTGGCTGGAAAAATTTGCAAAAGGATTCTTCGACATTGCTGACACAGTAATTAATGGATTTGGTGGGAATGGTAATTTTGCATCACAAATTGAAAACAGAATTGGAGTTATGCAAATAAGCCAACAATTTTTTTCTAAAACAAAATTGATGTACACAATAGGGGGGAAGCAGCCAAGCAATTACTCAGATTTAATTCGAGCAAGTACAATTTATAACAATTATCATGTTAATAATCAAATAGCAAATAATGACTATAAAGTTTTTTTTAACGTACCGATAAGGATGACAGGCGAAGAATTTGTAACTTTGCTAAATAATAACTATGCAATGATTGATGGGGTAGTTTGTGAGATACTAAATATACAGTTCAAAGATGAACAAAGTTTGGCTACAATTTCATATTTACAACCGTTCGATTGGGCAAACGGATTGACTTCGGTTGTAACAATTAACTCATAAAACCCTGCCCAGGCAGCAAAAAGAACAAAATGATTGATGACATTAAGCACATACAGGACAGTTTAGGAACAAATTTTGAGGATTTGAAAAAAATAATGGATGCTCACTTAAATCAGTTGCCGGAAGAACATCAAAAAAAAATAAATCCGATTAGAGCAGACATTGCTCAAATCGTTAAAGAAATTGAAAAGGGGGACACCAATGCTATAAACAAAATAACCGACAAGTATGCCAATATTCGTAGATAGTGCAGAATTTATTAATGACTTTACAGGCAACACTTCTTTTTATAAGAGTAATACCGGGGACGAAATAGTTGTTGAACTAAATATTAGAGGAAACATAAGGATGACTTCATCCGGTAATCCTTTAACCCTTGACCCAACAGTAAACCAAGTACAATCTGCCGGAACTTCGTGGCTTGATTCGGGGTTTAGACCGGGGCAATACTTAAAATGTGCTCGTTACACATCCGGTGGATCAATTATTGGAACACCTTTTTGGACATTAGTTTCCTATGTGGATGATTCATTAATTGATTTGACTGCCGTGCCTACATGGTACAGCATTGGGGCAGGAGAATACATGACTCTAACCGCAGTATTGGCGAGTGGTTCTTCAGATGCATTACCTTTTGATGAAGTTAAAATTAAATTCAACCAAGTTTTAAACCAAACACCGGGCAGTCAATTTTCTTTGATTGATTCAGAAGCTACAATTGCAGTATGCCCGGGAGTTGCAGCTTTATCAGTTGGTGGAATCTCAAATGGCATTATTTTAGGCAATCAATCCGGTACATTTTTGAAATCTGCTGAAGTTGAAAGAGTTACAGCAATTGACCAATTTTATACCTACAAAGTAAGATTGATTTTTGTTAACCAAGGAATGTACAATGACAGTTGGTTCTTCAGTTCGGCATGTTTAAAAGCATGGATTTCGACAGAATGGGCAGTAGTAAGTGGGGAACCTTATAACCCAATTGTCGGAACTTATTTACTTGATGCAGATACAGGATATTACAATGAAGGGTTTAATGCTTCAGCAATAATTAATTCTTCAATATTACAGGGGATTAATGAAGTAGATTATTGCATACCAACAGTGACTGACATTATTGTAGATGGGCCGGTTACAGGATTAGGAATTGGCTCATGCTATCTTTCGGTGGATGATACATATTTTAGAAACAGACCGGACAGTCAATATGACTTAACAATGATTATTCCAACTACTCCTTTGGTTGTTGGTTCTTTAAATTCGGAAATAAATGAATTTGGTGCAGCTTATAATTTAAAAGTTAATTCGATTAGTTCAGTAGGAACAGTTACCACAATAAATATTACCATTGCGCCAAATGTAGATTTCACAAATTTTATGGATGGGCGAGACCCATTAGATAGAAATTTTCAAATTTGGGTAAGATGTGGAGATGTGAACTTATTAGTCTACAATAACCAATTACAATGTGCTCCACCGGTTGGGGGGGAATTAATAATGGAGCAAAACTACCCCTTTTTAGACCATTCTGAAAATGTAACAGACATAGTTGGAAACTTTACCGGGTTCGAATGTAATACCGAAGATGACATTGCATATTTGGGAAAATTTTTAATGACCAAAAGTTTGATCCACCAATCTTTTACAGTAAGTATTGAGGCTTTTAATACAGTTACAAATGAAGATTTCACATTGCAAAGTGCATTTTTTGGATTTAATACAGTACAGATTTCGAATGATGGGAGGTATTTATTAAATGAAACAATACCAATTAACAATACATTACCTAATACATCTGTAAAGTTGGATGCAATATTAGTGCTTGAACCTTCATTGGACACAGCAACTCAATATGGAGTTAAGATTTATGCACCATGGCTCATGAATTGGAAATATTGGCTTCCACAACTTAATGCAAGTGTAGATTTTTACCCTGCCCAGAAACAGAATTGGGTGGTTTATGATGATTTTTTAGCTGATTGGACTGTACAGATGAAGTTGGAATTAGTTGTTGAAAATTTGGCATACATCCACACAGAAAATATTCAAATTAAAGATTATGATTCTAACGAATCTATTGTACAGGACATACAATTATTTGTAGATTCTACTAACCAAAATGTACAAATAGTAACTGAAGGATTATTAATGCGAGTTGTGGCAACTCATGTCTTAAATAACGGAAATACATGGGATACTGCTAAGACATGGGGAATGATAACAATAGAACCTTATGAAGCAGAAAGAAGATTTATTTGCTCTACAACTTTAGATTATGATAATGACAGTAACAACCCACTTTACCCCTTATCTACTTTATTAATGGAAATAACATACCCCAATCCAACTACTGCAAGAATGGAATGCTATTTTAATCCGGATTTAATTGACTTAACTAATGGATGTAAATTTACCACAAAAATAAAAGAAGGATGCGGGGAATAAATTTACTATCAAAAAAATAAAATATGAGCAAAGAATGTTTGTGCTTAAGGATTACAATGCAACAAGACGCGGGCCACCCATACTTGTCAATTGATGTCAATGCATCCGGATTATTTAATGGGTATAATACATACCAATGGTTGTATGATGGAATTACATATTACATGTGGCATGATGCAACAGACAATTGGTATGTAACAACTTCGCCAATTGGAGATTTAACACATATTGAATTAGAACTAAAACTAAATACAGACCCATGTCCAATTGATTCATTGCCTAATTGGGTTGGTTCTTATATTAAATTTTCAACAGCTTATGGGGATTGTGAATGTAGACCAATCGAAGATAGACACGAAAGAAAGTTTGATGCAATTAGATTGCCGGAAGTGTTTGAAGAACAAGATAGAGGATTTAAAATTTGCTGCGATTGCCCAATGCTTGTGCTTGGTGGGGGAACAAAATCATGGGAAAATGACATTACTTCTTCATGGATCAAACTTTCATCGGTCAGCGATTCTGCTGCTTTTGTGCTTAAAAAAGATGGTATAATTTCAAGCTATACTCCGTTGGTTTATGAATTCCCAAATGAAGAAAATGCCTTTTATACAACAATCCCATGGACAGACGTTTTGTCACAGGATGGCATAGGATGTTATACATTAAGTATTCAATACAATATTAGTGGAATTATTGGCGAACTCATGTGGGGGCAGTATAATCTAAAACCTTATTCAATTGACAATGCTTTAGAAACTGCAAGAATTAGAGTTAAATACAATCTGCAACAAGAAATTGAAGGAATTAATTTTACCGGTGCTAATGTGGAAGATTGCATTAGATTTAATGGGTTTATTGGAGACAGACAACCTAACATGGAAATTGATAATTTGACATACCAAAATAGAGTAGTTAAAACAGTAGTTCGTGAAAATTTAGATACATTCACAATCAAAACAGACCCATTAATGGAATGCTTTGTTAGTCCTATGTGCAACCTTTTCTTATTAAGTGAGAATGAAATGTGGATTTCAGATTACAATGCTCACAACCATTCTTATCAGATAAATGACATACCTGTAATTGTGGAAGAATCCCCGGAAATAGATTACTTAGACCAATTTCAAAGAAGAGCAATTTTAAGCTGTGTAGTTGGATTAAGAACTAAAAACAGAAGAACACATTACTAATTATGAAAAAAATATACTTAGACCAAAATTACATTATAGTTGAACAAGATGGCTTAATTAGTGCTTTACCTATTATAAGAACATTATACAGTCATGTTGAAAATTTGGAATTAAGAAAGCCTGCATATTTAATTTATGACTCAAACATTTATTCAATAGAAATTTTAATTTCTGAAGTCATTGCAGGCAATTGGCTTAATGCAGAAAAAAAAGCATGGACAGATGAGGAATTATTGAGGTTCTTAAGGGGAAATACAGGAAGTAACACTGTTTGTCAATTTCAAAATCAAGCAATTATTGGAGATGGAGATGGTGGAACGGTGATTACTAATCCTCCATTTGGAGATGGAGATGGTGGAACGGTGATTACTAATCCTCCATTTGGAGATGGAGATGGTGGAACGGTGATTGAGCCGCCAATTGGAGATGGAACCGCAAAAAGATAAATAAAACAGAAAAAATAATTTTTTAAATGGGATAAAAGAATGGATTACACAGGAATAACATTTGGATTGGAAGCATTAATATCTTTAATTTTTGGAGCAGGTGGGGCATTAGCAGTATGGTTTAAGTTAAAAGGAAATGTTAACATTCAATCAATTGAAATGAATAATATTAAAATGGAACTTTCCCAAATCAAAGGAGAAAGGAAAGATAACAACAAACAAATTCATAATCGAATAGATAGCTTAAAAATAGTAGTTGAAAAAAACCGGGAAAATTCAGACAATGGAATAAATGCTATGACGTCAAATATGAATGCAATGGAGTTAAGAATTATTAAAGCTATTCACGAAATAAAAAACTAATATGAAAATATTTATAGGATGGAGAAAATTATTATTTGCAATTATTTTGACTGCCCTGGCGAGCATTTTTGCATACATAAAAAATGTAGAATTTAATGATTGGGCAAGTTTTATGATTTGGATTTATGGTAGTTACGCAAGTACCAATGTAGGGGAACATTTTGGAAAAAGTTTTGCTCAAAATAAAGGTAAAAACAAAAACATTTCAGAGGATCAAAATACTTAATTTTCGAAATTTTACCAAAATTGACCAAACTTCGTAATTGTAACAAACGAACCGTTTTAAGGGCATATCGCATTTCTAAAGTATGGTACTATCAAAAAAAATACTTATGGCAAAATCGCTATACCCCTTTGCCTATCAACAATACAGAGCATGAAAAAAAGTTTATTTTTATTAGGAATAGTTACATTAATTCTTATTAATATTAGTTGCTCACCAATTAGTAGGCATCAAAGATTGGTAAAAAAATACCCTTTTGTACACACCCAAGATACAGTGATTTTGATTGATACCATAACCGTATTAATACCAAAAATTAAGCATGATACCATTTTTAATTTAAACGAATTACATGATACGGTTTACATCGAAAAAGACCGATTGAAAATTAAAATGTACCGGGTGCTTGATTCGATTTATGTGCAAGGCGAATGTGATTCAATTTACATTGAAAAGATAATTGAAAGAAAAGTACCAATAAGATATTATGAAAATAAAGACACGAATTGGTGGAAGTGGATTCTAATAATTGCAGGAAGTTTACTATTTTTAGTCTTAATTTACACCGCCCTGGCGAGCAAAAAAAATCAAATATGAATGCAATTATTCCAATAGTTGACCTAAACAAAAGAGGGGCAAGAAGAAAATTTATAAGGGAAGCCGAAAACATTGTTGAAGATTTGGAGCGAGTTAATTTTTCGTTTTACTATGAATTATTTGATGAAGATTTGAATGAAACATATTTAAATATCTACCAAAAGCATTTGGATTGGTGGCAGGAGACAATAAAAGAATTAGTAAGAAGCCATAAATTTACTTCATGTGCTATAGACAAACTTTGGTTTGCTAATAATTATGAACCTAAACCCTATTTTTAATGTATTACTCACAAGAATTTTTAATTGAAAGAGTTAAGCAAATTTCGGGTTATAAAGACATACCTAAAGGCTATTGGATTATTGGCATTCGTAGTTCGGAAGATAAGCCGGACAAGTTTGATGATGTGTTTAATTTAATGAAGGGCAAAACTTTGATCCTACAAACAACCGGAACAACAAATCCGGGTGTAAAGATTTTAAAAGGTGGGTATAAAAAGTACAATAAGGATGGTGCCGCTTTAGTTGAAGCTGACAGGATTTATTATAACGTTTGGATGTATGGGTTACATTTAGGCAAAACTCCTGCATTAAGGCAAAGAGGGAATACAATTACCGTTTGGAGAGATGGGAATGGAAATGCTAAAAGTGAACAGATAGGGAAAAGGACAACAGGATGGTATGGCATTAACTTCCATCCCGACCAAAGAGATATTAATGCCCCGGACAAAAAGGGCGAGAATATAGGGGGATGGTCGGCAGGATGTCAAGTTTGCAATAACATTGTAGATTACAGGGTGTTTATTAAAAAATGCAAAGACCAAGAAAAGGTTACTTATTGCTTATTAAATGAGTTTAGTATTTAATAAGTATCTTTACAAATAGATTGCTTTTCTAAGCCAAGGCAAATCGAATTACTCCATGACCTATTGAATTAGGCATGGGGTTTTTTTTTGTAATAAACTTTGATTAATCATTTAATTTTCTTCTAAACTTGTGTGACTATTAAATTTATAGTAATATTAGCCTTTATTAATCATCATTATCGCCTTCCTGGCGAGCAAAAAAAAGGAGTTATGAATTACAAGGAAACATTATTGGAAGGAATTACAGAAAACCTAATCGCATTTAGTTTAGGGAAGCCGACAGATATGAATTCACAAACCGTGAAGGAATTAGAAGTAATCATGGAAGATACCGAATCACAAAATGCAATGGAAATTTTTTATTTTGATTTGCTTAAAATGGATGGATTCAAAGTTACCCATGAAAGACAATCTAAATTCATTAATAGATACCCTCAAACTGCAAGAGTATTAACCATATTTATTTACGCTTAAAAAAAGGAATTATGACACACATTAAAATTTATTACCCGGGGGATATTAGAAGAATAATAGTATTAGCTTCTAACTACAAAAGACAATTAGAATTACAAGCCGATTATGGAAATACTGATGAAGGTATTGAGGAAGAAAATTACTTATTTCTTCAGTTAGAAAAAAGATTTGGTTTTGACTTGGAGAATAATGAATGGGATAGGGAATACTGCCTTAGAGCAACAAACATGGAAAGAGCAACTTATATTTTAGAAGTAATAATACCAAAATTTTAATCATGGAAAACTTAACAAAATTTGTAAATCAGTACAAAAATAAAAGTACAATGGAAATGGAAGATTATCAAATTAAATCTGCCGAACTATTAAATCTGCTTACAGAATGTGAAATGAAAATCAATCTTAAACAAGAAGCGCAAATTGAATGGATTGAAAATTTTGCCAATATTAATTTAGCTTATGAACATCAAATTATGATAAGCAAAAGAGCAAGGAAAAGGATTTTAAAAAGCTATCAAATCATGCTTAATCAAATGGTTGCTCACACTTTAAATATGGAATTATGAATCATTATCACATAGCTTATTTCATTCCATCCGCAACACCTAAATTAACAGGAATTACTATTGAAGGGAAAAACATGATGGAAGCATACAATCGCTTCCTTTTTGAAATGGATTACAAAGTAAAAGAAGAATTAATTAAATACATCATACAATTATGAAGACACCGGAAGAATTAACAGATGCTATACTAAAATCATTGGGAAAAGAAGAATCCCCGGAAAGACCATTAATTAAGCATACAATCGAAATTTTATTTACAGAGGTAGATTGCACAGAATGTGATGGAACAGGCAGCAGAGAGCATGATATTAGCACCTATGCCGACATCAGCCCACAATCCGAATATCGAATATGTGAGGAATGCAATGGACATGGAGAAATTGAAATGGAAGTGGATTAAGATAGTATTTAAAAAAAAAGAAAGATGGAAGGAGTAGCTTTATTTAGTTGGATTTTTGCAGGTGCAATAATCGTTTATTTATTAATATTTAAAAAAAAGGAATTATGAATTTAAATTTAAGACCAAGTGAAATGGATGAAGTAATGCATAAATTTAAAAAAGCATTAAATATAGAGGAAACAGAAAACAAAAATGTTTACATCCATCCTTTGAAGATTCAAAAAATTAAAATTGAAATAAAAAGATTAAGATTAATTGCGCGAGAATTCAGACATGACATGAATGGAGAATGGGCACAAGACATGATTGAAATTTTAGAAAAAGAAATAAACTTAAAATAATGAGCAAAATAAAAGTTAGTAAACACATTCGTGTAGATGTAGAATTCACAGATTACAAATCTTTAAAAAATGTATTTAATGAAATAATGGAAGAATTAAGATTGGGCAGAGGTTATGACCGAAGAAAAAAAGATGGCTCAATATACCAATACCATTTAGAATTATTAACCAACATGGATTATGAAGAAATAATGATTGATGGAAAATGGTGCCAAGTATTTCAATCTAAAATGAATAATTAACCGCCCTGGCGAACCAAAAAAAATTAAAATGATAAAAGGATTTGACAAAGAAACCGAACCACTAAATGATGAAGAAAAAGCATTATTGCCGAAATTTGTAAGGGGATTGGTTAAAAGAGTAGGAAAGAAAAATGCAATTACTAATGGAGAAATTCGTGAAGCATTTAAGAACAATTTAGGTATTGAAATACCACCTGCAAGAGTTCGGAAGATTATTAATCACATTCGAATTTATGGATTAGTTGAACTATTATGTGCATCTTCAAAAGGATATTACGTTGCAGAAATTGATAAGGAAATAGTGGATTACATGGAAGGATTAAATAGTAGAATAGAAGCACAGAATTTAGTTCTAAATAAATTAGCTAAACAATATTCTCAATTAAGACTTAAGCTAAAATAATTATATTTAACAAAAAAAGGAATATGAAAAAGGAATCATTTATTATTTACAAATCATTTTATGAACCAATAAAAAAGCTGAAGGATCAAAATTTGGGCATTTTATTTCGGGCATTATTTTTATACCAAATTACAGGGGAAGAACCCCCGGAAGATTCTGATATTTTAATGCCTTTTGAATTCTTTAAAAACCAATTTAAGTTGGATGCTATTAAGTATGAAAAGGTAGTTGACAGAAACCAAAAGAATGGATTAAAAGGGGGAAGACCAAGAACCCAAGAAAACCCAAACAACCCAACCGGTTATTTAAAACCCAAACAACCCGATAATGTTAATGATAATGTTAATGATAAAGTTACTGTAACTGTAAAAGAAAAAGAAAAGGTAAATGTTAAAGGTTTAGAAGAACGCAAATTGGCATTTGCTGATTCTATAAAAATATACATTGAAGATTATAACCCAACTGAATTTGATGGGATAAAAGATAAATACCCTAAACCAATGCTTTTGGAATTTTTTGAATATTGGGCAGAGCATGGAGATAATGATAAAAAAATGAGATTTGAAAAGCAGACTTCTTTTTCAGTTCAAAGAAGACTAAAGACATGGGCAAAGAATGAAAATAAATTCAATAAAACCAATAATAATAATAATAAAGCAGCAGGTAAAGTTGATGATGATTACATACAAGAATTAAAAGCAAGACTATCATGAGTGAAGAAAAAAATGAATTAATCAAATATACCAAACAGGATTTTATAGCTAAATTTGAACCGGTAAAAATGGTAATGGAGTACCGGGATGTTAAAAGCATTGAAATGGCTATTTCAAAAGATTCAAATGGAATTGCATTTTATAGTAAACATTTAGGAATGGATGCAATATTGGCAACCATTGAACTTCATTTAGTAGGATTGAATGAAGCCATTAATGTTAAACAACCATTAAATAAATTTCAAATAAAAGAAATTGCTGTGGAAATTTTAACCACATATTATTACCTCAACATGGTGGAAATTGCCTTTATCTTTAGAAAAGCCAAAAGGGGAGAATTTGGAAAGATGTATGGAGCATTAAGCATGGTGGACATTCTTACTTGGTTTGCTCAATATGGAGAAGAAAGAAGTGGATTATACATGAATAATCAATTAGCTAACAGATTTAATGATGATTCAATGAGAAGCGAAGACAGAAAGATGTGGGCGAATCATGAAAAGATTATTAATAAGAATAGTGGCAAGGAAGATTAAAACATGGCACACAAGAAAATTAAAGTTTTGGAGTTATTTGCAGGAAGTCGAAGCATTGGAAATGTAGCAGATAAAATGGGAATGGAAGTTTTCAGCGTGGATTGGGAAAAGTATGACAAAATAGATTTGGCAATTGATATTGGAGAACTTACCATGCAAGACATCCCATGGGTGCCGGACATGATTTGGGCATCCCCGGATTGCAAAACATATTCGATTAGTAAAGTAAGTTATCATAGGGAAGATTCGATTATACCAAAAAGTGATTATGCAATTAAATGTGATGCAGTAAATGAGCATTTTATTTCTTTGATTAAAGAATGGGAAAAGATAAACCCGGACTTAGTTTTCTTTATTGAGAACCCAAGGGGGATGCTTAGATTGATGCCATTCATGCAAGAATTTCGCAGACATTCTGTATGGTATTGCCAATACGGAGATAACCGGGCAAAACCGACAGATTTGTGGACAAACTCAAAAATATGGTTACCAAAACCGGTGTGCAGAAATTATGATTATGATGATGAAGGAAATATTATTCGAAAACATTGCCATCATGATTCAGCACAAAGAAGTACTGCAACAGGTGGAACACAGGGGAAAGTAATTAGCTACGAGAAATCAAAAATTCCGGAAGCATTATGCATAGCAGTTTTGGAAAGTGTAAAGGATAAAAAAATACCACCGAATAGTCAATTAGAAATGTACTTTTGACCGCCCTGGCGACAAAAAAAATATAAAAAAAAGGATATGAAAAGATACCACATAATAAATGAAGACCATGCAGAAGAATTTGATTCTGAATTATTTAATATGGCAGTTAAGGAAGGGAGTGCTTTAATAGTTAATTCCATTAGTGGGGGAAAAACAAGTGCTTACATAGCAGCAAATCATCCTGCCGACTATGACATGTTTAGTTTGGTAAGAACAGATGACATCAAATGTAAATACCCGGATGAAAAAATTAGACAAATGGTAAGTGATAAACTTGGGCAAGAATTTATTGGAACTTTAGAGGATGACATTATCATAAAAACCATTTTTGATTTGGAACAATTTATTGGTAGGAAGGTTACATGGGTTACCGGGAAATCATTTGATGAAGCAATAACTTATAAGGGAGAATACTTACCAAATAAGATTGCAAGATATTGTACCACAGAATTGAAGACCATGCCGATGCTTCATTACATTCATGATGTGATAAAAGAGCCTGTAATTATGCGATTCGGTTATCGTGCAAATGAGCAAAGCAGAGCAAAAAATATGATGGCAAAACTTGATGATGATGGATTCACAAATGTAAAAGCAACTTTCAGAAAAAGACCGGATGGGAAAAACCATTGGGAAGATGTGAGATATTGCAGACCGGAATTTCCATTAATTACTGATTCAATCTATAAAGATAACATTGAACAATTTTGGAAGGATAAGCCGGTGCAATTTGCATGGATGAACAATTGTGTTGGATGTTGGTGGCGAAATGAAATCTTACTAAAAAAGATGTTCGAAAAGCACCCTGCTAAAATGGAGTGGTTTGCCGAACAAGAAAGAAAAAGAAAAGGAACTTTTAGAAATGGAATTACTTATGATGAAATAAAAAACCATAAATTACAAATTGAACTATTTGCAGATGATGATTTTGAAAATTGCGATTCGGGGCATTGTGGATTGTAAATATTTACCAAAAACTTATGAATTAATGTAACCGGCTGAAAACCGGTTATTTTTTTTACTTTTACTTTATGAAAAAGGAAACCAAGAAAAAGAAATGCCGGGAATGTGGGGAAGAATTTATACCAAAATATAGTTCAACACAAATTGCCTGTAATTGGCAATGTGCTATTTTGTTAACCGAAGCCGATAAGGAAAAGAAGTTTAAAAAGAAATTAAAGGAAGAAAGAAGGAAGACAAAGGAAATGAAAAAGAAACTCATTACACCTTCACAAAGAAGACAAAAATTGCAAGTAATTTTCAACCGATTTATCAGATTTAGAGACTTTGGAAATAACTGCATTTCCTGTGAAAAACCTTTAGGATCAAAATTTCATGCCGGGCATCTTTATTCGGTTGGAAGATTTCCGGAATTACGTTTTGATGAAGAAAATGTGCATGGCCAATGTCATTGGTGCAACTTGCATTTACATGGAAATGGAGTACTTTACAGAATCGGATTAGAAAAGAAAATTGGAAAAAAAAGATTAGATGAATTAGATAAGAGGGCAGGAGTAGCAAAGAACTTTATGGTGCATGAAATTGAGGAAATGAAGCAAAAATACACCGTCCTGGCGAACCAAAAAAACCCAAAATAAAACTTGTTGGTTATTAAATTTGTAGTAAATTAGACCTTTATTAATCATTTAAAAAAAGGAACGATGGAAAAATTTAATAAGTACAAGCAGAATCTTTCATTAGTAAGAGAGGCAGGAGAAACATTTGTAAAAAGCTATAATACATTGGTAGCTAAAGTAGATTATCAGAATTCACAAATGACACAATTAGGTTATTGGAGTGTAACAACTCAAAAGCATATCAATTATGCTGCAAAGGAATTATCTATGGACTTAATCAAACTTTAATCATGAGTATCTTACCAATCGAACAATATCAATTTGAAGCATACAAATTGGTGCAAGAATCCGGGAAATTTAATATGCTTGATGCAAGGGCAAGACAAACAACCGATATGAGCAAAGACCAATGGATTTACATAATGAAAAATTATAAGATGCTCAACAATTTATTTAATCAAAAATCAAACAAATAGAATCATGGAAAAAAAGGAAGCAGAAAAAAAAGGTATTGTAAAAAAATCAGTTGCAAAAAAGGAAGTTAAACCTAAGAACCTTGTGCAAGGAGTTATGCAAGTAATGAAGGAAGTCAAAGGAATCGAAAAAGCATTAACTGTTGGGAGCGGAAATCACAGCTATAAGGGAGTGGCTGACAAGGATGTAAAGAGAATTTTAGGGGAAGCTATGGAAAGAGCCGGACTAATCATGCTTCCCATTGCTATTGAACCAATCTTAAAGGTGGACAGATGGGATGAAGAAACCAATTATGGAATGAAAAAAAAGCAATCAGTATTTACCGAGGTTAAAACAACCTATAAACTGATGCATGAATCCGGAGAACATGAAGTGATTTGTGGGTATGGTCATGGAGTAGATTCGCAAGACAAGGGAGCAGGAAAAGCCACAACTTATGCATTGAAATATGCATTGCTTTATACCTTCTTAATTCCTACAGGGGAAATTGATGATGCAGACAAGACTCATTCAAAAGAAATAGAATCACCAAAGAAGATTAAGAAAGAATTGAATGATGCCCAATTTACTAAAGCATGTCAAGCAATAGAAAAAGGGGAATATTCAAAGGAAGAATTACAGAAGAATTATGAATTAAATAAGTCACAAATTACAGACTTAAAAAATTGGAAGTAATGTATAAAGAAAGAGCATCGCAGATTGGAAAGATAATGACCAATGCAAGAAAGAAAGATGAAGTTTTGGGGGGAACTGCTAAAACACAAGTTCAACAAACTTTAATCAAAGATTTATACGGAATTAGAAAAGAGTTTTGGAGCAAACAAATGGACAAGGGAAATATTTGCGAAGATGATTCAATTGAACTTTATGCAAGAGTAAATGGATTTTTTGATCTGAAGAAAAATGAAGAATCTTTTGAAAATGATTTTTTTACAGGAACACCCGACCTTCTGCATGAAGATTATGTGATTGACATCAAAACATCATGGGATGGAACTACCTTCCCATGGTTCGCAGAAGAAATCCCGACCAAAGATTATTTTTATCAGTTACAGGCATACATGGATTTGACAGGGAAAAGAAAAGCAATATTAGCTTATTGCCTTACCGATGCCCCGGAAGATATGATGCAAGATGAAATTAGAAGACAGGGATGGCAGCATAAAATGATTGAGATAACAGAAGAATTTGAAGAAAAAGTGAGGGGGCAAATGTGCTTTGGGCAAATCCCGGATGATTTAAGAATCAAAACTTTTCACTTTGAATATGATGAAGATGTCATTATTAAAATGAAGGAGCGAGTAGTATATTGTAGAGCATATTATGAAGAATTAATTACCGCCCTGGCGAACAAAAAAATTAATAAATAAATAAATAAATTAATAAATAAATAAATAAAAGATGGAATTACAAGGAAGAATCAAAGTAATCAAAGAAGTGCAATTAATTAGTGATAAATTTGCTAAACGTGAATTTGTAATAACAATACCGGATGGAAAATACCCACAGGATGTAGTGATGGAAATGACAAATGATAATTGTGGAATCTTAGATAACTATAATGTAGGGGATGAAGTAATCGCAGAAGTCAACTTAAGGGGCAGAGAATGGACTTCGCCACAGGGGGAAGTGAAATACTTTAATACTCTTCAAGCATGGAAGCTATCAAAAGAACAAACTTCTATTCCTGCAAATCCGGAAGGGATGAATACAAAAACTAAATCAGACCTAACTCAATTTGAGGAAGAACAAGATGATTTACCATTCTAAAAATCGAATTATGACAAAGAAAGATTTGATGAATTTAGGGGATGAAAGCCGAAGATTAATTAATGCCTATTTAGAAAAGAAAGAAATAAGTATTAATGCATTAGCAATAAAGGCAGAAGTACACCCAACTCAATTATACTTATATTTGAATAGCCAAAGAGGATTAACAGATTCTTCTTTGATGAAGATTGGCAAAGTGTTATGTACATAACCAAGATGGGGGGGGAAAACCGGATAACCCGGAAGTACCCCCTTTTTTTCTAAAAAACAACTCCAAGGATCAACATTTTGGCTTCCTGGCAAAGCCGCATTTTATAGCAGAATCTACATTTAGTTGTGGATTTTTTTTGCATTTGCTATTAAGTTAAATTTAATTAGTGTTATATTTAACCCATGGGGAAAGGAACTAAAATAATCGAAAATATGAATAACGTCATGGGAATCAGCAACTTAGAGTTTAGGGATGAAATCGGTGGAAATAATTTCTATTCTTATAAAGGAACAGGGATAATGGAAACAGAAGCAATTACCGATGAAAGATTCGCAACTCCTGCTTTATTTTGGATTAGCGATGAAAAATGGGAATGGGATAACCAAGAAGGTTATGTTACAATAGAAGAAGCAATCAATTGGATTAATAATAATAAATAAAAAATCAAACATGAAAAATTTAAAAATGGTACCAAGCAAAGAATTATTGGAATTCGCAAAAGAGAAATCGAAGATGCTAACTCCACACAAAACAATCAGACTGAAGGGAATGGATTATGAAAGCAGCTATTATCTATTCAATTTTTTAGGAGCAACTTATATTGGTTCTTACACAAATGAGTCTTTAAAGAATTTCTTTAAAAATAAGCCAACTTATGAGTTAACAGATAACAAGACAAAAAAGGTTACTGCAACAATGCAATTATTAATAAGAAAATAAATAAAACAGGGGGGGGGAACCTCCCCATCATTTAATCATAAAATAAAAAAAGGAATTATGGGATTTTTTAGTTGGGTAACACAAGATACAGGGAAGAACATTTGGAATCAGCATAGCAACCGCAAAACATTTTCCGTTACAATGACAGACAACAAGGGGAGTAAGTGGACAGAATTAAATTATGACGGGTATGGAAATTTTGGAGGAAAAGATTTTTACGAATTAGTTGCTGAAATGAATGGAAAGACTACAAGGGATGAAGGAGTTGATTTATGCTTTGGAAAAAAGGCTTATTTATCCCCAAATCTTCATTCGGATTCAACAAAAGAATGGGATAACATAGCACCAAGGATGTGCGAATACCAAGGATATTTCATTTAGTTAGGGAAAACCTAACAAAAACCTAAAGCACTCTTAACCGGGTGCTTTTTTTTTGCCTTTATTTGTACTTTAATGTACCCCTTACGGTTCAATTATCGAACTTTTGCCAACAGATACGATTAGAAAGAAAAGAAAACTCATTAAATCGCAGCTTTTTGTACATTCTACCGCCCTGGCGAAAAAAAAACTACCCGAATTAACCCTTTATAGTCCAAATTAAAAAATTGTACTATATTTGCTTTGATTAATGATTAGATAGGGGAGCAGTTTTACCTACTATTATGGATTCCTTTTTCTGCTCCCCATCTTTAAAAGAAGGAATTATGAAAAACAAACTAAAAGTTATCGCAGGGGTGTTATTAATACCCATTATTTTTGTCCTGTTTTATTTGGACAGAATCGTATTGCTATTTTTACCATGGCAAAAACCGGAAACAATACAAAAGTTTTATGAAAGTATTGACCCAATAATAATGGCTCTTTATAGGGTTGTACCGGTAACATTATTAATAATTTTTTACAACCTCATTTTTTGATCCTATGCTAAAAAAGCAAGAATTTATTGAGTTAAAAAACCTCACAGAAAGCAAATTGGAAGTTATTGAGTTTGAACTATTGGGGAAGATTTCCCGGAAGACAAACACATTTATGCTTGGGAAGAAATCAGTAAAACCTAATAAAGACAATCCTCGCTATATTAAGTCGGACAAATTTGAAAAGTTAGTAACGAGCATAAGAGAATCGCCATGGATGCTTCTTTCAAGACCAATACAACTTGATGAAGATGGAATCATTTTAGGGGGAAACATGAGATACCGAGCAGCAATAAAAGCCGGGATGAAAGAAGTACCATGCGAGGTTATATTGGGAAGGACTGAAGATGAAAAGAAAGAATTTATTATTAAGGACAATGTAGGATTTGGCTCATGGGATTATGACATCTTAGGAAATAACTACGACCATGCTCAATTGATTGATTGGGGAATGGATATGCCATTGCATGAACAAATTGATGAAGTCGAAGATGGGGAAGAAATCGAATTGGAACAATCCGTACAGATTGAACCACCCATGGAGTACATAATGATAATTGCAAATCCTAACTCGGTGCATTGGGAAGAAATCAAAGAAAAGCTAAAACTGAAGATGGTTCGAAAAGGTGGCTATAAGAAGGGAAGTGCTTTTGATGCAATAAGTATTGAAAGAGTGATTGAATGGGAAGATTTCAAAGAAAGATACAAGAAATAAAAACCCTGCCCAGAAAACTAAAAAAAGTCGAATTATGCTAATAGCAGTACCAAGTAAGAACAGAGCAGGAAGAACCACAACAAACAAAATTCTTCCAAATATTTGCACTTTCTATGTGCCGGAATCTGAAGTACACCAATATTCGAATGTTAAGAATGTGATAGGAGTACCAAATACTATTCAAGGGATTACACCAACTCGCAATTGGATATTGGAGAACACAAAAGAAAAGTACGTTGTTTTTTTAGATGATGATGCAAAGAATGTTGGCTACACCAAATTAGGAGAAAGAAAATCGGAAAAGATTGAAATAAGAGACGAACAATTTTGGTGGGATGAGTTTTGCAAAGCATTTGACCTTACCGAACAATTTAACTATAAGATTTGGGGAGTGAAAACAGAAGCAGCACCAAGAAGTGTTTACCCTTATAAACCAATTTTACTAAAGACCTATGTTACTGCTTCATGCATGGGAATCATAAATGATGGCGAATACCTTTTTGATAATGATTTTAAAGTAAAAGAAGATTATGAAATCTGCTTACGTCATGTAAGAGACAAAGGCGGTATTTTAGGAATTCGATACATACATTGGGAGAATGAACATTGGACTACCGAAGGGGGATGCAAAGATTACAGAACAATTGAAGTCGAAAGAGATGCAATAAAAAGACTAATAAAAATGTACCCGGGCATGGTTGGTTCGGCAAAAAGAAAGGCTAATGAATTCACTATTAGGCTCAATTTATAAATAAGTACAGAATGGGCGTAGATAGGCAAAAGATTCGATTTAAGAGCATATCGCTATGCTAAGGACAGATACGATAGAAAAGTGCCAAAAACAGGAACCGCATAAACCCTAACGATACGGAGCAATAATAAATTCGTAACTTTGCTTGGAAGTTAATTAAAAACTCTGCCCAGGACACTAAAAATGATGATATGGCTAAGAAGAATCTGACAAAAACTGACACCTTAAAAAAGGCAATGCTAAGTTCAATGGAACAATCTTTAGGGATAGTTACATCTGCATGCAAGGCAGTCAATATTTCAAGAGATACACATTACCGATGGATGAAGGAAGATGAAATTTATAATGAATCAATTAATTCTTTGGATGAAATGGCTTTGGATTTCGCAGAATCTTCATTGCATAGACAAATCCGGGATGGGATAACTTCGGCTACAATATTCTATTTAAAATGCAAAGGAAGAAAAAGGGGTTACATTGAGAAGCAAGAATTTCAGATTGAAACTAATAAGATGCCGGACTTTAGCGAAATGAGTACGGAAGAAATGATGGCAATTTTAAAAGATGGTAAGTAAGATTGAATACATTAAAATGGGAATGAGAGCCGAGATTGCAAGACGCGATTTTTGGCTCTTTTGCCTTTACATGGATTCTGAATTCTTCGATAAGCGAAAATTCCTTAAGGATATTGCCGATGCAATGCAGGAAGTTGAGGAAGGTAAAATTAAATCTTTGGCAGTATCTATGCCACCAAGAGCCGGGAAGTCTTACGTTACATCTTTGTTCTGTGCATGGACATTGGGAAGAAATCCAAAAGAATCAGTAATGAGAAATACCTGCACCGCTACACTTTATGTTAAATTCTCATATGATGTCCGGGCAATAGTAAAGTCGGATAAATTCAAAGAAGTATTCACAGACATAAGATTGTCAATTGATAAGAGCAATTTGAATGGATGGAACACTAACAAGGCTAAGATGGTTTCTTATTTCGGTGCAGGGGTTGGTGGAACAATTATAGGATTCGGGGCAACTAAGGTAGGGATAACAGATGACCTTTATAGAGGAATGGAAGATGCATTGAGTGATACAGTTAATGACAGAATAGTACAATGGAAAGAAGCAACACATGACAGTCGATTTGAGACAGGATGTGCAAGAATTGATATTGGTACAAGGTGGAGCAGGAATGATGTGATTGGAAGGAATACCGATGACAAAGTTTATGATAAGCAAATAGTAGTTCGTGCCTTAGATGGGGAAGACAATTCTTTCTGTGAATCGGTAATGACTACCGATGAATATAAAGCAAAAAGAGATAAGACACCAAAACATATTTGGAAGGCTGAATATCAACAGGAGCCAATAGATATTGAAGGAAGATTATTTGAAGGAATGCAAACAGTAAAAGGGGAAGATTATGAAAAGATTAAAGAAGAAATCACAGGACATATCGCATATTGCGATGTCGCTGATGTTGGTATGGATTATACAGCTTTGGCTATCGGAGCAATTGCAAAGGATAAGGTCTATATTGTTGACTATTTATTCACAAGGGATAACACAGATATTACTATCCCATTGGTGGCGGCGAAGTTGGAAAAATGGAAAGTAGACTATTGCAGGATTGAATCTAATAGCATGGGGGCAATGTTTGCAAGAAGTGTCCAAAGAAGTACCAAATCTAAAATTCTACAAGTACACAATACCACTAATAAAATTACTCGTATAATTATGCAAAGTGCATTCATTATTCAGAACTTTTACTTTGTGGATCAAAATAATGAGCATTACAGTTTATTCATGGATAATGCCGAAAGTTTTAGTAAGGAAGGAAAGAATAAAAACGATGATGCACCGGACTGTTTAGCAGGATTAAGCATGTTTATTAGGTCAATGTTTAAAAACCAATTTTAATATGATAGTTACATTTTTAAAAAGATATGATAAAAATGGTGCATGGACACATGACATTGATGTAAGAATGGGAGTACTTACACCGGATGATTTAAGAAATTCACAATGGAAAGTACATGAGTACATCGACATAAAAGAATTGAAAGAATCGAATGAAAACTTAGAGCAAGAATGTGAGAATCTTACAGAAGAAAACATGATGTTAAAACTTAGATTAAGTGTATTACAACATCAAAATTGACCGTCCTGGCGAACCAAAAAATTATTTTAATCCTGTTAATTCTCTAATTTCTTCTTCAGTAAGTGTAACACCTGCAAGAATTATTTTATTAATTGCATCGGCTCTTGTATTCATTGCTTGTGCATTTAAATTATCGTCTGCTTGAAGTGCTGCAATATGTGAAAAGTCAGCAACAATCGAATAACCTTCTTCAGCTAATCCCAATTGATTCGCTAATGAATCATAAAGCTGCTGCGTTTCCGGGATGATTGTATCAGTATAAGCCATGCGAACACCCTCTTTTACATTGGTAAATGTCGAACCTTTTTCTGAAGAAAACAGATAAGCATTCAAACCATAGGTATCAATCAAACACATCTTATCTGCCGTTAGTTCTTCAAATAACATTAAGTCTTTAGTAGGAAATGACATTGGATTCCACGAAACGTCGCTTTCAGTTATAATAACCTCATCTTTTGAACGTCTATACCATGAGTTTTGAATGTCTTTTTTTTCTTCCATGGTCATAGGAATAGACCCACCCATGTCTGAATTCTTTGCAGATAAAATACCAATTGCTCCCATATTTTCTAACAATACATTCCGCTTATTATATTGTGCCTTTATATTACTTAAAGGATATTTTAATGACTGAATACGAGAAGATGGATTGACAATATTAACACCATCGGTAGTGGCAAAATAAAGCATATCTTCAAAAGTAAAAACCTCTACATCATCATCATAACAAAATTCGAATCCATCTATTAAACCATCCACTTCCATCTGCTTTAATTTCTTTCCGGACAACTTTATCTTCATCTTATCGGAAGGAAGGGGCATGATAAGGTTACGAATATCGAATGACCTTTTAGGACAATAAGCAAAGGCTGATGACCAAAGAGCATCATTTACTGATAAGGAATAGACAACATCTGACCATGATTGGGTTGGATTTGGATTTTTTACTAAATCTAAGAACCAATGATTTTCAACTCTTTCGCCATTCTTATCGTAAAGAATCGGAACATTTGATGACATCATTGATGCTCTTTTATCTATAACAATTCTTAGTTCGGGAATTTCAACATAATGCTTATAGGCATCTTCCGTATCTACCCACACCGCAGTCTTTTGACCCCAAACACGATTGGCTGAAGATTCAAAAAAGTTTTGAAATTGATTAATAAATCTTCCATTGATTTGACTATTTTGTCCATCTACTGAACTGCCAAAAGAACCTCCAAAAAAGGAATTCCAAAAGTTCGGACTCATATTATTTCCCATACTTATTGCTATTTGTTTTACAAATTTAGCTAATTTTGTAGTGAATAACACAACACCTATGAATAAAGATTCAAATAGCTACCAAGTTAAAAGCCAAAACTTAACGATTAAAGACTTAGATGAAGGGAGCAGACAAGTTGTTATTTACCTATCAGACTTTGACAGTTTAGATTCGGATAATGACATAATAAGAAAAGGAGCATTTAAAAAATCCATTATGGAACGTGGGCCAAATTCTTTATCGAATAGAAAAATTGCTTTTCTTAGACACCATAATTGGGAAATGCCTATTGGCAAATTCATTGAATTAAATGAGGATCAAAAAGGGCTGTACGCAGTTGCCAAGCTATCAACTTCAACAGATGGAATGAATGCAATGGCTGATTATGAGGAAGGAATAATTAGAGAGCATAGCATAGGATTCAAGTACATAAAGGACAAAATAAGATTCATTGAGGAAGAAAAAATGGAAATGGGTGGCTATTATGAAGTGAATGAAGTACAACTTTTTGAAGGGAGTGCAGTTACATTTGGAGCAAATGAATTTACCGAAGTTATGGATGTAACAAAAGGAGAGCAAAAGATTGAATTTGCAACCAAATTATCGAATGAAATCACAGGCCTGGCAACAACTTTGTCAAAAGGAAAAGGAACAGACGAAAGACTTTATGGATATGAAATGAAGTTAAAATATTTAAATAGTAGATTATTAGAACTCGCAAAAGCAGAACCGTTTGAAAAACATTCTGTAAAAAGTGAGCCAACCGAAATAATCCTGCCATTTGATTGGAGTAAATTAAAAATAAATTAATAATTAAAAAAAAATCAAAGTGGAAAAAGAAAACACAATGACACCGGAACAAGCTATTGAGCGAATTGAAGCTACAATTGCTGAAAAGACTGAGGGGATGATTTCAAAAGAGGAAATGATTTCTATTAAGTCTGAAATTGCTTCAGTAAAAGAAATTGCTGAAAAGAAAGAAGATACTACTGAAATGAAAACTGCTATTGCAAGAATAGAAGGAAAAATGGAAGGGTTGAAAGAAAGAAAAATGGATGAGCCAAAAGCAAAATCTTTAGGGGAAGCTATTTTTAATGCATTTAAAGGGGCAAAAGATGCCATTGCAGAGGTAACACAAAAAGGTGGATTAATTAGCCTTGATGTTAAGGCTGCTGATACAATGACTATTGTGAATAACTACTCCGGTGGAACAGTTGGATTGTCAGATTTGGAGCAAGGATTTACAAGAGTTCAAAGAAGAAAACCATTTATGCGTGAGTTGGTTAATTCTGCCGGAACAACATCAAAGTATGTAGTTTGGATTGAACAAGCTAACCCCGACCCGGGAGAAGCAGGAATGACAGAAGAAGGTAAATTAAAAACTCAAACTGATTTTGATTTAGTGGAAAGAACATCCGAAGTTAAAAAAATTAGTGCTTGGATTAAAGTATCTAAGGAAATGATAGCTGACATTCCATTTATGCAAGGGGAAATTAATATGGAATTAATGGAGTTGGTACAATTGAAACTTGATGAGCAAATTTTAAGCGGAGATGGAACAGGTACAAACATGACAGGAATCAATTTAAATGCTACTGCATTTGCAGCAGGTGGTTTTGCTCTTAGCATTCCACAGGCTAACAATACAGATGTATTGAGAGTTGCTATTGCACAAATTGCAAATGCAAACTTTATGGCTAACTATATTCTATTGAATCCGGAAGACTGTGCAGCAATGGACTTAACTAAAGATTCAAGTGGACAATATACTTACCCGAGATTTTCTGAAGATAGTGGAATCCGTATTAAAGGAATTCCGGTTATTGAAAACAGTGGTGTAAAAGCAGGGGATTTTTTAGTGGGAGACTTTACTAAAGCTAACTTAAGAGTTCGTGAAGAATTGAATGTGCAAGTTGGATATGTAAATGATGACTTTACTAAAAACCTTATGACTGTATTATGTGAAGCAAGAGCATGTACCTTTGTTAAAACAAATCACTTCGGTGCATTCGTTAAAGGAAACTTTGCAAGTGCTAAAGCAGCATTATTAAAACCTTAATTTAATATTTAATTAATGGGGGTGGCTAATCCCATCCCCTACTTAAGACAAAAAAAATGGCAAATTCAGTAAAAAAAGAAGTTAAAAACCCTGCCCAGAAACAGGAAATTCAACTCATGAAAAGCAAAAATTATCAGTTCAAAGCAAACTCATCTGCACCATACATGATTGATGGAAAAGTTTATAAAGTAAGTGGCGAAATTGGTCAAATTTTGGTAGACAATAAATACGGAGAAATCTTAAAATAAAATGATTACATCAATAGGAGATTTTGTTGGCAAATATGAATTAAGCACAGGAATGTATGACCAAGCTAAATTGGGGGATTACATTGCAAAGTATGAACCACTTTATTTGGTTAACTTATTCGGTGCTTCTTTGTATGTAGAGTTCAATAATGACTTGATTTTGGGGGGTGGAACACCAACCGAAAACCGTTTCTTATACGTTTTTGATCCGTTCAATTACGATTATAATTCTGAGATTTTAATATCGCAGGGAATTAGAGAAATGCTATTGGGATGTATTTATTTTGAATACTTAAAAGATTTATCTAACCAAGTTACCGTTGCCGGAAATGTCAAGCCGATTGGCGAAAATTCTCAAAATACTTCCACCTTAAACACAATGATGTATGGAAGATACAATGATGGGATTAGAAGCTACCGAACAATTCAGTATTACATGTTTGGGGTTAAATCGGAAGACTATGATGGATTTAATGGGAGAACAAAAGAATTTGCATATTGGCTATGATTGTAGAGGTTTCAAATATCGTTAGTGGCTTAGTTTCAGAAATGGATAAGACAATAACCGGAGTGAACTTTTCTTATAAAGTTGCTACATTTTGCGTAACTAAATGGGCAAGAAAAGGAAAGACTATTCGCAGGGTAACAGATGGCGAAGAATGGTTTGTTGAACAAGTTGTTGGGGATGAAAGTATTACTGCCTCATACATGGGAAATACATTCCCCGAACCAATCTTTGAAGGAGTCTTCGAATTAAATAACCCTTTTTTTATTAGTGGTACAAAATTAGCAACTAATAGAGAATGGACTATTGCAGGAAAAGATGTAACAAAAAAGACACCGATAATTTGGTTGCTTGAAACGATTAGAGAAAGAGTTTATGGAAGGGGCAGTTCGTTAGAATTGGAAACTGAATTAAGAATGTTTTTTTTAGATGAGACCAACATAGTAAACTTTTATACTGAAGACCATAGGCGAGAAGTAGTTTACCCGATGCAACAATTAGTTCGTGAATTTGTAAGAACGGTTGAAGCTGACAAAAGATTTAAGACATTAGAAGACTATTCTATGAAAACTTTTTCCCGGTTCGGGGTTGAAAAGGATAATGGAGTATTTCAAAATGTGCTTGATGCCAACTTAAGTGGGGTGGAATTAAACATCACATTAACTAAATACAAGGAGAATTGTAAGTGCTAAATAATAAAATAAATTAACAAATTAAAAAGTCCTTTAGATAGGCAATAAAAAAATGATTGGATGCGATTGTAAAGCAGGATTGAGTAACACCGGAAGACCGGGATGTGTACCTGTACAGGGTATTGTTAGCTCAATGATTTTAGTACCATTAATGGCAACAGATGGAACTAAGAATGGAATAGATTTAAGTGCCACATTGCCTGTATGGGCAGATTTAGTAAATGAAGCTGATGCTTCAAAAAGATGGTTCCCATTACCGGCATTTGAGAATGTAGAAGTACCAAAAGCTGATTCATTATTCGAAGAAGCAAATAGTGGACGTTCTGCTTTTCTTAGACAAGGAAAAAGAAGTTTCACAGGGGAACTTTGGGCAGAAGATTCAACACCTACTTTTTTAGGAAAATTACAGGCTTCACGATGTGTTGAGTTTGGGATTTTTATAGTAGATGTAAATGGAAATTTAATTGGAACAGAAGTTGATGGATTTTTATACCCAATACCGGTAGATAATTCTTCATGGAATCCGGTGTTTATGTTTGCTACTGATTCAACAGTGCAGAAAATAATGTTAGGATTTGACTTTAACAGATTATTTGATGATTCTACAATGTACATAATTACTGAAGCTGAAGCAGGAATTAATTTTAATTCTTTAGAAGGTTTAATTGATGTAGTATTTACAAATGTAAGTGCAACAGTTACAGCAGTAACTTTGGATGCTAATTTCGCTTATGGAACTGCATTAAACAAGTTACCATTTGCAGGAGCATTAGCTGCTGATTTTGCAATCAACAATGATACTGCTGCTTCTACAATTAATATTCTTTCTTTATTGGAAGGGCCGGATGGAACTTATGTTATTACATACGTTGTTGCTGATGCACCGACAGTAGGAGA
>TARA_R110001632_G_scaffold35828_2_pt1 | contig 32506 bp, 26 predicted proteins | sample TARA_R110001632 | Tara Oceans TARA_R110001632 (sample SAMEA4398266) | marine metagenome | biome: Polar Biome; feature: [SRF] surface water layer (ENVO:00010504); material: water (ENVO:00002006), including particulate matter (ENVO:01000060) such as... | depth 5 m
ACGCATTTCAATTCGTCGAAGTGGACCGTAAGGATCCTAAGAAAAAGCCTTTAATTACTCGTAAGGCGCAATTCGTCGAAATTTATAAACCGTTTGAAGAGGCAGGTGCAAAAGATCAATCGCACCGCTGTCTAGAATGTGGCAACCCTTATTGTGAGTGGAAATGTCCTGTCCATAACTACATTCCAAATTGGCTGAGATTAGTCAGTGAAGGCAGTATTTTGGAAGCGGCTGAGTTGTGTCATCAAACCAACTCTTTGCCAGAAGTGTGTGGCCGTGTTTGCCCACAAGATCGTCTGTGTGAAGGCGCTTGTACACTGGGTGAAGGTGGTTTTGGTGCGGTCACCATTGGTTCTGTTGAAAAATACATTACGGATACGGCTTTTGCTTTAGGCTGGCGTCCTGATATGTCTAACGTTGTGCCGGTTAATAAAACCGTCGCTATTGTAGGCGCAGGTCCTGCAGGGCTAGCTTGCGCGGATGTCTTGGTGCGTAACGGTATTAAGCCTGTCGTATTTGATAAATACCCAGAGATTGGTGGCTTGCTGACGTTTGGTATTCCTGAATTCAAATTGGAAAAAAGTGTCATGACGCGACGTCGTGAAATTTTTGAAGAAATGGGCGTTGAGTTTGTGTTGGGCACCTCGGTTGGTGATGACGTGCCGTTTGAACATGTATTGGAAGAGTACGATGCGGTTTTCTTAGGCATGGGCACCTACAAATACATGAAAGGCGGTTTTTCAGGTGAAGATCTACCGGGTGTTTACGATGCTTTAGATTATCTGGTCTCTAACGTGAATCACTGCCTAGACTTCGAAGAAGATGAAGCCGATTACATCAATCTAAAAGGCAAGCAAGTGGTTGTTTTGGGTGGTGGTGATACCGCGATGGACTGTAACCGTACAGCCATTCGTCAAGGCGCGAAAAGCGTGTCTTGCGCATATCGTCGTGACCAAGAAAACATGCCTGGTTCTCGTAAAGAAGTGACCAATGCCAAAGAAGAAGGTGTGCAGTTCCTCTTTAATCGTCAACCAATTGAAATTATTGGTGACGGCAAAGTAGAAGGCATTAAGGTGGTCGAAACGCAAATGGGTGAACCGGATGAAAACGGTCGCCGTACGGCTGAAATTGTTGAAGGCAGTGAGCAGATTATTCCTGCTGACACGGTTTTGATCGCGTTTGGTTTCCAAGCCAGTCCAGCACCTTGGTTCGAAAAGTTTGGTATCGAAGTTGATGCTCGTGGCCGTGTTATTGCGCCTAAGAAAGGCAAGTACATGTTTCAAACCACCAATGAAAAAATCTTTGCTGGTGGCGATATGGTTCGAGGCTCTGACTTAGTGGTAACAGCGATAGATGAAGGTCGTAAAGCGGCCGAAGGCATCATGGACTTCTTAGACGTTTAAGCACACGTCTTTATGCCGTAAACAGTATGAAAAACGTCAGTTTGGATAGCCAAACTGACGTTTTTTTATGCATTTCCAATAGGTTTTTATACTGATGAAAGTCGATAAAATTATTAAATCCACCTATTAGTCATCCGAACTGGGCTCGCGAACGTATTAGATAGAATACCTAACTCAAAGGATTACTATGTTTTCATTTCTGAAGTCTGACCCTCTCAAAAAGCTCAATAAAGAATATGGCGAATTACTCGAAAAAGCCATGCAAGCGCAACGCGGCGGTGACATTCGGCTATATTCAGAATTAACGGAACAAGCCGAAGCGGTGAAAGTGAAAATAGATAAAGAGAGTTCTAAATAAAAACGCGGCGCCATACTAAGGGCGCCGCGCTTTTTTATGTCGCTCTAGTGGTTAAACCGTTGCTGTATTTTCTGGTATTCGAATCAATGCCAAGCTTTCTTCTGCGAAGCCAGTACCAGCCTCTGTGTAGAAGTTGAATACATTGTCTATGCCTGCGGCAAGAAGCGTCTCTCGTTCATCCTGATAGCGTGCAATCGCTGCGATTTGGCCTTGGTAGTTAGCCTTACGTAACTGAATGGCAACATTGGTAGTGTCTTCAGCTGCAGGTAAAGCTAGCAAAACAAGGTTGATGCAAGAGGTATCCAGACGTTCCCATAAGTCCGCGTCTTCACCGTCACCATAGAAAACATTTTCGTTGTCTTCTTGCATTTGGTTAATACGATTTCTGTCCGCGTCCATGCCGGCGACGGTGCCATCCGATAAGGTTTTTAACGACTCAAACGCGCCACGGCCGACTCGGCCCAAACCAACGACGAGAATTTCCGTATTCACCGGCTGAACAAAAACGTCTTCTGGTAAGCAGTCTGTGTCTTCATAACGACGAATGACTTCTTTGTTTTTATGGTACAAGTGGTGAACATTGCGATACAACACACTGGTGATGACGAACGAGAAAGACACCGCCAGCGCTAACACCACCAACCATTCTTTTTCTAACCATCCATTTGTCACACTCAATGCCACAACGATAAGGCCGAATTCACTGTAATTGGACAGAATCATTGACGATAAAAACGCCGTCCTGCCGCGCAATTTCAGCTTGGTCAATATAAAAAAGAAGAGTGCGAATTTCGCCAAAATAACAAGAGTAATGATCAAACTCATGCCGACCATGCTTAAGGTGGGCAAAGCGGTAAAACCAATCGATAAGAAAAAACCGATTAAAAATAGATCCTTGAAATTCATCAGGGACTTATTCATTTCGGCCGCTTTGGAATGCGACGCGAGCAAAATACCAACGATCAAGGCGCCCAAATCGCCTTTGACGCCAACCAAATAAAATAACTCATAACCGCCTAACGCGAGGAAAAGTCCAGTGAGCGGCAGCATTTCTCCGTGTCCGGCTTTATCAACTACCTTGTTAATGATCGGACGAATCAGCAGTAAACCAAATAAACCCAGCGCCCAAATAGAAGGAATTTTTCCAGTGGCGGCCACCAAAAACACCACGGCAACAATGTCTTGCATGACCAAAATGCCCAGTGACAATTGACCATGACGGGTTTTCAGCTCGCTGCTTTCTTCCAGCAATTTCATCACACAAACCGTGCTGGAAAAACTGAGCGCAAAGCCAAGTAGTGCCGCAGTTTTAAAATCGAGTACGCCGAAATAGGGTAGGCTCAGCGTACCAAGCAACAAGGCGATGCCGCCAAAAAGCAATGACCAAACGCCCATGTGACCCAGTGTCGACGCCCATACTTCACGTTTAAGCAGGTCTTTGACATGCAGCTTTAAGCCAATACAGAACAACATTAAGGTGATGCCGATGTTGGCCAGCGAATCCAGCGTCGAGCTGGCTTCTAATCCCGCAAAATTGAGCAAAAAACCCGCCAGCAAAAAGCCGATTAATGGCGGTAGGTTTATCATTTTTACAGCGAGTCCGCAGGCAAACGCGAATAAGATCCAAATAAATTCCATGCAGCTTTTCTCAGTAAATGGCGTTGACAAAGGGGAATATAATACGGAATTTACGAGTATTGCGCAGCACGTAATACGGGGATTTAACACTTCTCCAACAATTCTATTCACATATCAAAAATGGTATGCAGTACAACATTTATTCTATTTGAATGGTATGTCTGTTTTCCATACTCTAAATAACAGGTTTTTAAGACCTGATTGGCTAGAAAAAATAATCATAATAACCCTATGGCCAACTGAGTTTGCTCTTCATTGTGCTGACTCGGCCGTAACAGGAGAAGCTAATGAACTATCTAAAGAATGCCATTGCTGGTTTAGTGCTTGGTGCGACTGTACTCAGTTCCGCTAGTACTTTGGCTGCGAATGGCTATGTTGGTATTGCCATGCCAACTAAGTCCTCTGCTCGTTGGATCACCGATGGCGATTCTATGGTGCAACTCTTCAAGGACGCTGGTTATAAAGTTGATCTGCAATACGCAGAAGATGAAATTCCAAACCAGCTCTCTCAAATTGAAAACATGATCGTAAAAGGCGTTGATGTATTGGTCATCGCTGCGATTGATGGTACTACCCTTTCAAATGCGCTGGAAAATGCTAATGCTGCTGGTATCAAAGTTATTTCTTATGATCGCCTGATCAAAAACAGTCCTTATGTGAGTTATTACGCGACCTTTGATAATTTCAAAGTTGGCGTGTTGCAAGCTAAGTCTCTAGTAAACGGAATGGAAAAACGCGGTAAAGGCCCTTACAACGTCGAATTGTTTGGTGGTTCACCTGACGATAATAACGCGTATTTCTTCTATAACGGTGCGATGTCAGTGCTTCAACCTTTGATCGATTCTGGCAAGGTGAATGTTGTATCAGGCCAAATGGGTATGGACAAAGTGGGGACATTGCGTTGGGACGGTGCAACCGCTCAATCGCGTATGGATAACTTGCTTTCAGCCCATTACACCGATCAACGTATCAATGGCGTGTTATCGCCTTATGATGGTATTTCCATTGGTATTTTGTCGTCACTTAAAGGTGTCGGTTATGGTTCTGGCGGCGTGCCAATGCCGATAGTAACAGGACAAGATGCGGAAGTTCAGTCGGTTAAATCGATTATTGCCGGTGAGCAATACTCCACGATTTTTAAAGACACTCGCGAGTTAGCAAATGTCACAGTAGGTATGGTTCAAGCGGTTTTAAATGATGTGACACCTCAAATCAATGACACTAAAACTTACGACAATGGCATCAAAGTGGTTCCAAGCTATTTGCTTGAGCCTGTAACGGTTGATAAATCCAACTGGAAAGATGTGTTGTTAGGTAGTGGTTACTATATGAAGTCTCAGATCGAATAAACACACGATGACTGTGTTCGTTAATATCCTAATTCAACAATAATAAACCAGCGAGTACGCTATGAACTGTGTGTCGATGCAGTCGTAGCGTGCTCACTAATGGGATGTTTTATGGAAAATATTATTTTGGAAATGCGCAGCATTACCAAGACGTTTCCTGGAGTAAAAGCCCTCGATGCGGTGAACCTTAAAGTTCGAGATGGCGAGATTCACGCTTTAGTGGGTGAAAATGGTGCAGGTAAATCGACTCTTATGAAGGTGTTGAGTGGGGTTTATCCACATGGAAGTTATGAAGGCGATATTCTTTTTAATGATGAAGCGGTCGCGTTTTCCGGAATAACGGACAGCGAAGAAAAAGGCATCATTATTATTCACCAAGAGCTGGCGCTAGTGCCGCTTTTATCCATCGCTGAGAATCTATTTTTAGGTAATGAGAATGTTGAAAACGGCGTGATTAACTGGCCAAAAACCTATTCTCGTACACAAGAGTTATTAGCAAAAGTTGGTCTAAAAGAGTCACCATCCACCTTAGTTGGTCAATTAGGTGTGGGCAAGCAGCAACTAGTTGAGATTGCGAAAGCCCTTGCCAAAGAAGTGAAGTTATTGATTCTGGATGAGCCAACCGCTGCATTACAAGAGAACGACAGCGCCAAGTTGCTTGATCTGTTGCTGGAATTTAAAGCACAAGGCATTTCTTCTATCCTGATCACCCACAAGCTAAACGAAATCAGTCGTGTAGCAGACAGCATCACCGTTATTCGTGATGGTGCCTCTGTATCGACATTAGATTGCCGTGCGCAAAGCATTACTGAAGAAGACATTATTCGTGACATGGTTGGCCGAGATATGGCGAATCGTTACCCCGCAAGAAAGAAACCGATCCAAGAAGGTCACTTAGGCAAAACGCTGATGGAAGTCAGCAACTGGAATGTTTGGCACCCTGACGCGATAGATCGCCAAATGATTCATGACATCGCCTTCAATGTTCATGCTGGCGAAATCGTCGGTATTGCTGGTTTGATGGGGTCAGGTCGAACTGAATTGGCAATGAGCCTATTTGGACAAAGTTACGGAAAAAATATTCAAGGCAAAGTGAGTTTGCGTGGCGAAGTCGCTGATTTATCGACGGTACCAAAAGCCATAAAAAGTGGCTTAGCTTACGTAACGGAAGACCGCAAAGAGTTGGGTTTGATCCTTGAAGAAAGCATTCAAACCAACACGACATTAGCGAACCTAGACCGTGTGTCTTCGAATGGCGTGATTGATGAAAATATAGAACGTCAGGTCTCCGAAGATTATCGCAAAGCACTTAATATCCGCACGCCGAGCGTGTTCCAAAAAGTGATGAACTTATCAGGCGGAAATCAGCAAAAAGTAGTGTTGAGTAAATGGCTATATTCACAGCCAGACGTACTGATTCTAGATGAGCCAACTCGCGGTATTGACGTGGGGGCCAAGTTTGAAATTTACAGCATCATCAATCAGCTCGCCGATGACGGCAAAGGTGTGGTGATGATTTCTTCAGAGATGCCAGAGTTACTGGGTATGTGTGATCGTATTTACGTGATGAACGAAGGCCGTTTTGTTGGTGAGTTAGACAAAGCTGATGCGAGCCAAGAAAAAATCATGTCAATGATAGTGAAAGCGTAACGGAGCAATAATAATGACAACAAAAGAAACCTCTACAGTGATCCAGTCGGCACCTTCTGTTGCCAGCTACTTGAAATCGCATATGCGTGATTACGGCATGTTGATCGCACTGGTTGTGATTATGGGCATGTTTCAGTTTTTGACCGATGGCATCTTGATGCGTCCGGTTAACTTAACCAATTTATTTTTACAGAATAGTTACATCATTATCATGGCAATTGGCATGTTACTGGTCATTGTAGCGGGGCACATCGATTTATCGGTTGGTTCGGTGGCGGGCTTTATCGGTGCGTTAGCAGCGGTAATGGCAGTGAATTATGACTTGCCAACCATTATCGTGGTGCCAGTGTGTCTTATCGTTGGTTTGATCATCGGTGGCTTACAAGGCTATTGGATTGCCTACTGGAAAATCCCCGCGTTTATCGTCACCTTGGCAGGCATGTTGGTGTTTCGTGGTCTGACTTTGGCCTTGTTGGAAGGCCAGTCTATTGGCCCTTTTCCAGAAAGTTTTCAATTGTTGAGTACAGGGTTTGTGCCTGATGTGTTTGGTGTTGGTCGTCCTAATGTCACGGCTCTTGTATTGGGTGTGTTGGCAGCGAGCGCGATTGTCTTTTTGGCTGCACGCAGCCGATTTCGAGCGTTGAAATACGGTATCCAAGATGAGCCTTTTTCGTTCTTTATCGTTAAGAATGCTTTGATCGCAGTGGCTATTATTTATTTGTCTTACATGTTGAGCACTTACCGTGGCTTGCCAAATGTGCTGATGACCATGGCGGTGTTGATCGCGATTTATACCTTCTTGACCAACAGCACCACAATTGGTCGTCGCATCTATGCTTTGGGTGGCAATGTAAAAGCCGCTAAGCTATCGGGTATTAATACAGAACGCTTAACCTTTTTGACCTTTGCCAATATGGGCATGTTGGCCGCATTGGCCGGTTTGATCTTTGCCGCACGCTTAAATACAGCGACGCCAAAAGCGGGTTTCGCCATGGAGTTAGATGTTATTGCTGCCGTATTTATCGGTGGCGCTTCCATGTCGGGCGGCGTTGGTAAGATCATCGGCGCGGTGATTGGTGCCTTCATCATGGGCGTAATGAACAACGGGATGTCGATATTGGGTATAGGGATTGATTGGCAGCAGGTTATTAAGGGCTTGGTATTGCTCGCTGCGGTTATCTTCGACGTCTACAACAAACAAAAAGCGCGCTAAGAACGCGGGTTAAGGAGTGATTTATGTTGTTTTTATCTCAAATTAAACAGGGTGGCGTGGTCTGTCGTGAAGTGCTTTCTAATGGAAGTATGGCACACCTTGTTCTTCATGCGTCGAGTGTTTACGAACTCGCAAAAGAAGCGGTTAAAAATGGCGTGCCGCTGAAGTCCATTATCGAAAAACATGGTTTGGGCGAGTCGGTGAATTTGGCCGAACTTGCTAAGAACAACCAGTTAGATTGTCCTGTTCGTCATCCAGATCCGGCACACATGTATTTAACCGGAACAGGATTGACTCATTTAGGTTCTGCCGCGACGCGTAATGCGATGCATGCGAAAAGCGAAGAACTGACGGATTCGATGAAAATTTTTCAAATGGGCGTGGAAGGCGGCAAGCCTAAAGACGGTCAAAAAGGTGTACAGCCAGAATGGTTTTATAAAGGCAATGGCGCTGGTGTGATCGCACCGGGCGATGCTTTACCTTCGCCATCTTTTGCTTTGGATGGCGGTGAAGAGCCTGAAATCGCTGGCTTTTACTTGATGGGCGAAGACGGCAAAGTACATCGTCTTGGTTACACCTTGGCGAATGAATTTTCTGATCACATAACAGAGCGCCAAAACTATTTGTATCTAGCGCATTCGAAATTGCGCCCAGCGTCGTTTGGCCCTGAATTGCTGGTGGGTGAACTACCAATGCATATTGATGGTCATTCACGCATTGAACGTGGTGAGAAAACCCTGTGGGAAAAAGGCTTTTTATCCGGTGAAGACAATATGTCACACACCTTCAAAAACTTAGAACATCATCATTTCAAATATTCGATTTTCCGTCAGCCGGGTGACCTGCATGTGCATATGTTTGGCACAGCAACCTTGTCTTTCGCCGATGGTATTCAGGCTAAAGAAGGCGATGTCTTTGAAATCTCCTCTCCGACGTTTGGTTTGCCATTACGCAATACCTTGGCGAGAGCGGATGAACTTGATACCGAGGTAGCGCCGCTATGAATAAAACAAAGAGTGCCGTTTATCCAGATTTAAAAGATCGCTCGGTGTTTATCTCTGGCGGTGCGACGGGTATTGGTGCGGCCATCGTTGAAGCATATGCCAAGCAAGGTGCGAAAACAGCCTTTGTGGATTTGGATGAAAAAGCCGGTACGGCGCTCGCCAAACGTCTGACCAAAGACGGTTGTGAAGTGCGCTTTGAAGTGTGTGACATCACTGACATTCAAGACTATCAAAGCAAAATACGTGCAGCAGCAGAGGCTTTTGGGGCTATTTCTGTGTTGATGAATAACGCCGCGAATGATGTGCGTCATTCTTTGGAATCGCTGACAGAAGAACGCTTTGATGAACTGGTTGGGGTGAACATCAAGCACGCCATGTTTGCCGCGCAAGCCGTCGCGCCGATGATGCGAAAGCTTGGTGGTGGTTCGATTATCAATTTTGGTTCTGTGGGCTGGATGATGGCAACGGCGGGCTATCCAACTTACGGCACGAGCAAAGCAGCGACTCATGGTTTAACTAGATCCCTTGCCCGTGACTTGGGCGGCTCTGGTATTCGTGTAAATACCTTGGTGCCGGGCTGGGTGATGACAGAAAAACAACTGCGGATGTGGGTCGATGACGCCGCAGAAGAAAAAATTAAACAAAGCCAATGCCTTGCAGGCAAAGTGCTACCAGAACACATCGCTAACATGGCGTTGTTTTTGGGCGCTGATGCGTCGGCTATGTGCTCGGCGCAAAACTTTATTGTTGATGGAGGTTGGGTATGACTGAGTTTGAGAGAAACACGTTTGTCCCAAAAGAATGGCCCCGTAAATTACGTTCAACCGAATGGTTTGGTGGAACATCGCGAGATCATATTTATCACCGCAGTTGGATGAAAAACCAAGGCTTGCCTGCCGACTTATTTGATGGTCGTCCGGTCATTGGAATTTGTAATACATGGTCGCAATTAACGCCTTGTAATGCCCACCTTCGTGATCTTGCTGACCGAGTCAAACACGGTATTTATGAAGCGGGTGGTTTACCCTTGGAGTTTCCTGTTTTTTCAGTGGGAGAGAGCTCACTTCGTCCTACTGCCATGATGTATCGCAACATGGCGGCGATGGATGTGGAAGAAGCGTTGCGAGCCAATCCGCTCGACGGTGTTGTCTTATTGGCGGGTTGTGACAAAACGACACCAGCATTGTTAATGGGCGCGTGTAGTGTCGATATTCCAGCGATAGTTGTGTCTGGTGGCCCGATGTTGAATGGCTACTTTAGAGGCGAGCGCGTGGGTTCTGGCACAGCTTTGTGGCAAATGTCGGAAGACATTAAAGCGGGCAAGATGACGCAAGAAGACTTTCTTGAGGCCGAGCAATCCATGTCTCGTTCAGCGGGTTCATGTAACACCATGGGCACCGCCAGCACCATGGCGTCGATGGCAGAAGCCTTGGGCATGGCGTTGTCAGGCAACGCGGCGATTCCCGCTGTAGACAGCCGTCGTCGTGTTATGGCGCATTTAACAGGTCGTCGTATTGTTGACATGGTTAAAGACGATTTGAAGCCGTCTGACATTTTGACTCGCCAAGCCTTCGAAAATGCTATTCGTGTTAACGGCGCGATTGGTGGTTCGACCAATGCCGTGATTCATTTGTTGGCGATTGCTGGTCGTGTTGGCGTGGATTTAACTCTTGATGATTGGGATAAATTAGGCCAAGAAATTGCCACCATTGTGAATCTCATGCCGTCGGGCAAATACTTGATGGAAGAGTTTTTCTACGCAGGCGGTTTGCCAGTGGTGATCAAGCATTTGGCCGAAGCTGGTAAGTTGCATAAAGATGCGATTACCGTGTCCGGTGAATCAATTTGGGACGAAGTGAAAGAGGTTCGTAACTGGAATCCTGACGTTATTTTGCCGGTTGAAAAAGCACTGACACAAAAAGGCGGCATTGTCGTATTAAAAGGCAACCTTGCGCCTCAGGGCGCAGTATTGAAACCATCAGCAGCGTCACCGCATTTATTGCAACATCGCGGGCGCGCGGTGGTGTTTGAAGACATTGACGATTACAAAGCCAAGATCAATGACGAAGCTTTGGATATCGACGAAAACTGCGTCATGGTGCTTAAAAACTGTGGGCCAAAAGGTTACCCAGGTATGGCGGAAGTGGGCAACATGGGTTTGCCACCAAAAGTTCTGCGCAAAGGCATTAAAGACATGGTGCGCATTTCTGATGCACGTATGTCGGGAACGGCCTATGGCACCGTGGTTCTGCATACCACGCCAGAAGCGGCAGCCGGTGGGCCATTAGCCGTGATTCAAAATGGCGATATGATTGAATTAGACGTCGAAAATCGTCGTCTCCATGTAGACATTTCAGATGAAGAAATGGCGACACGTTTAGCAAACTGGAAAAGTCATTTAGAGCCGCCAAAAAGTGGCTACATCAAACTATTCTATGACCACGTACAAGGTGCCGATACGGGCGCCGATTTTGACTTCTTAAAAGGTTGTCGTGGTGCTGCGGTGCCAAAAGACAGTCATTAAGTTAAGTTATTGATTTTCAATTATTAAAGAGAGGAGTAAGCATGTTAACGGGACAGCATTTTATTGCCGGTAAATGGGTAAAGGGCGACGCAACATTTTCTTCAACGCCTGCCACTGGGCCTTCTCATGAATTTGCTGTAGGTCGCGTCTCAGATGTGGATGCAGCAGTAGTTGCTGCCGAAGCGGCTTTTGAAGAATATGGTTACTCTTCTCGCGAAGACAGAGCGGCTTTTCTGAATGCGATCGCTGATGAAATTGATGTTTTGGGCGATCAAATTACTGAAGTTGGCGTACAAGAAACGGGTTTACCAGCAGCACGTTTGCAAGGTGAGCGTGGACGTACAACAGGACAACTTCGTTTGTTCGCTGAGCGTATTTTATCGGGTGAATATTTGGATCGTCGTTTTGATGAAGCCTTGCCAGATCGTGCGCCATTACCGCGTCCTGATATGTATATGATTCAGCGTCCAATTGGTCCGGTTGCTGTCTTTGGTGCGTCTAACTTTCCGTTGGCGTTTTCAACCGCAGGCGGCGATACCGCAGCGGCTCTAGCGGCAGGTTGTCCGGTTGTGGTTAAAGGGCATTCAGCTCATCCGGGAACGGGCGAGCTTGTGGCGCAAGCGGTTGAAGCCGCGGTGAAACGTTGCAAGATGCCAGCGGGTGTTTTCTCCTTGATCCAAGGGGGAAATCGTCAAGTTGGACAGTCATTAGTACAGCACCCACTGATCAAAGCCGTTGGTTTCACGGGGAGCTTGGCGGGTGGTCGTGCCTTGTTCGACTTGTGTGCAGCGCGTCCAGAGCCGATTCCTTTCTTTGGCGAATTGGGTTCTGTGAACCCAATGTTTCTGATGCCAGAAGCGGTGAAAAGTCGTGCTGAAGAGTTGGGTAAAGGCTGGGCTGGTTCATTGACTATGGGCGCTGGACAGTTTTGTACCAATCCCGGTATTGCGGTGATGCTGGATAACGCAGATTCAAAAGCTATGATCGCAGCAGCGAGTGCGGCGTTGTCCGACGTAGCGGCGCAAACCATGCTAACCGACGGCATTGCTGATGCCTATCGTTCTGGTGTGGCGGCGATTGATAAAACCGGTATTCCGGCGGCTGTGCGTTCGAAGGATACAGAGGATCGTACGGTACTGCCTAACTTATTCACAGTGACTGGTCAGGCTTGGTTAGATCATCCAACGCTGCATCACGAAGTCTTTGGCCCACTTGGTTTGGTTGTTTTGACAGACAGTGTTGAGCAAATGGTCGAGCTTGCTCGTCATTTGGAAGGTCAGCTGACGTGTACGATTCACCTTGATGAAGGTGATTATGCCGCGTGTCAGAAACTTCTTCCTGTGTTGGAACGTAAAGCGGGTCGTTTGCTCGCGAATGGTTTCCCAACGGGTGTCGAAGTGAACGATACCATGGTGCATGGCGGGCCTTATCCAGCGTCGACAAATTTCGGTGCAACTTCAGTCGGCACTTTGTCGATTCGTCGTTTCTTGCGTCCGGTTTGTTACCAAAATATTCCCAGCGAATTGTTACCGAAAGACCTCACCGAATAGCCATCCCAGGCGGCAGTTTGATGTGAGTTTTGAGCGAGTCCTGCTTTGAAAAAAGCAGTACTCGCTTTTTTTATACGTCGTTTGGTTTTGTCGCTTGGTTTATTTTGGCGTATTAGACGTTTTTGTCCGCGGGTTTTTGTTCTAATTCCGCTAAGACCAAGCGCTTGAGCTGATTCGCCAATGGCGACAATTGGCGGCCGCGCATTTGCAATAAATAGTATGGGCTCATGACAATACTGCGGTCTAATTTGAGGGTTTTAAGACCGGCATGAACCTTCTGTCCTACGAGAAGATCGCTGACTTCGCTGGCCATAGGCGCAATCGCATTAGAAGACACCAGAATGGCGATCAAGGCCAATAACGACGTACTGTTGGTGATGCTCAATGGCAGTTCGGCGCGCTCCTCCATAAACGCCGCCTCCACCGCTTCGCGTATCGGCGCGCGATGAGATTGCATGACCCATTCAAAATGCACCAAATCTCGCACACCGACTTTCTCTAGATTGGCCAATGGGTGGTCTTTTCGAACGATCAGTCGGACAGATTCGGTTCGTGCTGGGTAAATTTCGAATTCATTGGCGTCGTACTGTTTTGGAATGCGCGCGAGAACAAAATCATTGTGACCCGCAATGAGATCACGAACCAAATTGTCACTGGTTTCGACATTAATATCGATTTCGGCTTTGGGGGCAATGGCGCGTAATTGTTGAATGGCAGGAATGACAAAACCAACTGCTGCGCCCGTGACGGCGCCGATGGCGGTTGTTCCGCCGCCGCCTTCTTTGAGTTCGCCGACTTCTCTGGCCAGATCTCGTAATTCGACCAGTAAATTATGCGCGCGACGTGCAACGGCTTGACCGACTAAGGTTGGCTCCATGCCTTTTGCATGACGAACAAATAAACGCGTACCGATGGTTTGTTCAATTTCGCTTAACATACGGGATGCGGCAGGTTGCGTCATCGCCATTTCGTCAGCGGCAATACTGAGCTGACCGTGCTCGGCGATCACCGAAATTAAACGCAGTTGATTGAGCTTTAAATGTTTCGCCAGACCTATGTCCATGCTGCTCTCAGTTGTTATTTTTGTTGAAAGGTCTCAATATCGTAAACCGATTAATACACCACTACTTTATAAGGATGTTCGCTCCGTGTCGATCTTGAAAAAACGCACCAGTGCCGACGGTTTTTTACCCGAAAAAGAGTTTATCGCGCTGTTTGCTTTGATGATGTCGTTGACGGCGTTGAGTATGGATTCTATGTTGCCAGCGTTCCCAAATATCGCAACATCTTTGGGCATCGAGGATTATCAAAAAACACAATGGATCGTGTCGGCGATGATCTTTGGCATGATGTTCGGCGAGATAATTTTCGGGCCTTTGTCGGACGCAATCGGTCGTAAAAAATGCATTCTGATCGGTATTGGTATTTATATTGGCGGTTCGGTTATTGCGTTGTCCGCGTCGTCGATTGAGGTGTTTTTACTCGGCCGTGTGATTCAAGGTTTTGGCGTGTCGGGGCCAAAAATCGCGTCGCGGGCGTTGGTTCGAGATCTTTATAAAGGCGCGGCCATGGCGCGCATTATGTCGTTTGTGATGATGGTGTTTATTTTGGTGCCGCTGCTGGCGCCGTCGATCGGGCAATTGGTGATGCAGGTTGCGGATTGGCGTTGGATTTTTGCCTTGTTGGTTTTTCAAGCGTCGGTGGCGGGTGGTTGGCTGTTGCTACGCCAACCCGAAACTTTGACGAAAGAGAATCGCATCCCGCTCAATCGAAAACGCCTCATTGCCGACGTGCGCATTATTTTGAGTCGCCGCGATGTGATGGCGTTTACGGTGTTGCTGGGCTGCATTTTTGGCGGTTTGATGTTGCACATTAGTACGGCGCAATCGATTTTTCAGGATGTGTATCAAACTGGCGATCGCTTCCCGTTGTACTTCGCGTTATTGGCGATTGGGTCGTCTGTTATTAATTTTTCGAATGGTAAAATTGTCCAGCGTGTTGGCATGTTACGCTGTGTGATTGCGGCGTTAAGCGTGTTGTTGGCAGCGTCTTTTGTGTTGCTGTTGTCTACATTGTATTTTGACGGTGTGCCGCCTTTCGTGCTTTTCATGGGCTTGGGCATGATTATGTTTTCTTGCTTCGGCATGGTGTTCGGTAATGTGAACGCCATGGCAATGGAGCCATTGGGAAAAATGGCGGGTCTTGGTGCGTCGGTGATTTCGTCGCTATCGAGCTTTCTAGCGATTGTGTTTTCGACATTAGTTGGTCTATTTTATCATTTCACCGTGACGCCATTGGCAAGCGGCTTTGTGATTTTTTCTATTGTTGCTTTAGTGATGCTGAGATATGGACACAAGTACAGTCAGCGTTATGTAGAAGAATAAGGCTTTTCATCGCATAGTTTGTTTGGTGAGGCGAGTGTCATCCAGTTGTCAGTAAAGTAGGTTAGAATACGGGCTCAATTTATTCTATGAGTGCTTCTATGTCCTCCCAAACCTCTTCTTCAGCCTCGTTAGGCAAACAACTTTTTTCGATGACGTGGCCCATGATGTTTGGGATCTTGTCGTTAATGAGCTTTCAGCTTGTCGACAGTGCTTTCATTGGTCAATTAGGCATCTTGCCTTTGGCGGCGCAGGGTTTCACTTTGCCGATTCAGATGATTGTGATTGGTTTGCAAGTGGGGCTTGGCATTGCGACGACGGCGATTATTTCTCGCGCTTTGGGCGCTGGCAATACGCGTTACGCTAAGCAGCTTGGCGGTTTGGTGATGACAATGGGCAGCGTGGGTATTGCGTTTTTTTGTGTGCTGATTTGGTTTTTGCGCCATCCTATTTTGGCATTATTGAGTGCGCCAGACTCTGTATTTCCTGTTATTGATTCTTACTGGCCGCATTGGTTATTGAGTGCGTGGGTTGGCGCGTTAATTTATTTTTATTACAGTATTTGTCGCTCCAACGGGAATACACTGTTGCCCGGCATCATGATGATTGTGACCAGCGTGTTGAACTTAATATTAGACCCTATTTTTATTTTCACCCTTGATCTTGGTTTGAACGGTGCCGCCATGGCAACCACTGTAGCATTCAGTATTGGTGTGCTGATTGTGGCGCCACTGGTTGCGCGTAAACATTGGATGACCTTCGATTGGAAAGACTTGAATGTGACTAAAAGCTTGGCGTCCATTGGTCATATCATGGGGCCTGCTATGGTCAGTCAGTTGTTGCCGCCGGTGTCTTCTATGTTGGCGACGAAACTGATCGCAGGGTTTGGTACGGCGGCAGTGGCGTCTTGGGCGCTGGGTTCACGATTTGAATTCTTTTCGATTGTCGCTGTGTTGGCGTTGACCATGTCCATGCCGCCGATGATCGGGCGTTTGTTGGGCGAGAAAAAAATCGACGACATTCGCGTTGTGGTGTGGATCTCTTGTCGTTTCATTTTGATCTTTCAGCTTGTTGTCGCGCTGGCGACATTCTTTGCGTCAGGGGCGCTTTCTCGTTTATTAACCAGTGAAGAGGCCGTGTCTGAGATTCTCAATTGGCATCTGACATTGGTACCGATTAGCCTTGGTGCGTTGGGTATTTGCATGTTGATGGTGTCGGTATCGAATGCCTTGGGTAAGTCATACACGGCATTGACCATTTCTGCGTTGCGTCTATTTGCTTTTTTCTTACCTTGCTTGTGGATTGGATCAGAAATAGCGGGTTTAAAAGGCATTTTCGTTGGCGTGTTAATTGGTAATTTACTGGCTGGATTGTGTGCTTGGAAAATGTACTTACGTGCGCTGGCGAAAGTTGAGCTGTCTGTGCAATCGAGCACTAACTTATAACGCGTCTTGCTCTTATTGCGCAATATCGTCCAATCTTTTTGCCGTCGTATTGGGTAATCTCTTCCTATTGGTAAAGCGGTTCTTGTTAGGACTGATATGAGCCAGGTCAGTTATTGAGTTAAGAGGAGGTTGTGATGTCGACAGAAAATCGTTTCCAGTTTGCGAAAAGCGTGGCCTTTAACGAGGTGATGTTGCTTGAGGCATCGATGAACGATTTCACCTACGACACGCACGCGCATGAGGAATTTTCTTTTGGTGTGACTTTGTCAGGCCGTCAAGATTTCTTCGCGTTGGGCGAACATCACAAGAGCCATTCTGGCAATGTGATTGTGTTTAATCCTGAAGATGCACACGACGGCCATTCTGGCGGTGACGACACGCTGCACTACAAAATGCTCTATGTTCATCCAGATCAATTGTCTCCCATGTTGGAAAGCGCGGGCGTTCGCCGTGTAAAAGACTTTCGGGTTGAGCAAATGGTTCAAGTCGATCCAGTGTTAAAAGCGCATATTTTGCGTTTGGCACAGCTGGTTGAAAACTCTACAACGTCGGCGTTTGAGTACTCTTCCGCGTTATTTGAATTTGCTGAGTATCTTGCTCGCCAAAAAGGCATTCAGGTTGAATCTAAACTGCGTTCTAAAGACCCCGTTTTTGAACGTGTCCGAGAGTTTTTACATGCGTACGTTGGCGAAGACGTTTCGCTCGATGCTTTAAGCCAAGTGGCGCATATGTCGAAGTATCACTTGTTGCGCTGCTTTCGGGATTATTTTGGCATGACGCCGCATCAGTACTGGCAAAATTACCGTATTAATCGCGCTAAACAGGCGATCGAACGTGGTATGCCGTTGGCCGATGTGGCATTTATGTTTGGCTTTACGGATCTGAGTTATTTTAACCGCCGTTTCAAACCAATTTTCGGCGTCACACCTTATCAATTTAGACGGCATTTACTGCGCACCTAGCGTCATTTTACTCACACGTTAATTCTTTTCTCTTTTCTAATGCTTATCAAATTATCTTTTGAGGAATACCCATGCTCGAAATACTCGTTTATGCCTTTGGCGTCATGTACAGCCCGGGTCCTGCCAATATGTTGGCGCTGTTTGCGGGCGTTAACGGACAAGGCTGGCGCGCTTTTTTGTACTGCGTTGGTGTCGGCGTCGCCATGTTTATTCTGTTTTTACTGATTGGTTATCTTGGTGGTGGAATTATCCCACAACAATATCAATCGGTTGTTGGCATTTTGGGTGGTATTTACATCGCGTATCTTGGCGTAAAAATTATGAAGGCGAGTTTTCAACAGACAAAAATCAAGGCGGACGTGTCGACGATCAGTTTTAAAACGGGGCTAATTTTGCAGCTTTGTAATCCCAAATCCTTGGTGGCGATTGTGCCTATCGTGACGGTGCAATTTCCACGCTTTCATATTGAAGGTGTTCAAATTGCATTATGGTCTTTGGTTCTGGCGATCATGGCGTGTGGTTCACCGAGTGTGTATTTGTTTGCGGGAGCACGGTTAAAAAAAGCGGCAATGAATCCTACCGTGATGGCATGGGTGAATCGAATCATGGCGTTTCTGCTATTTTTCGTCGCCTATCGGTTTGTGTTTGCGGCATAAAGGAAATTGAGAGACCGAGAGTAAGCGTGGATCACTGTTCTATTTGTGCCTTTGTACAATTATGTATTGAAAACAAAGTTGAGAATGACTACCATTTGAATAATATTTTATCAGTGGAGAGTCTTGTGGAAAATACAGTGCAACAGAAAATTGTTGATTTTTTGCAGGTCGGTGGGCCTGTTGTTTGGATATTGATGGTGTTTTCTGTCGTTGCTCTGACGATTGTTCTGTTGAAGTTATGGCAGTTTTCATCTCTTCGCGCCGAAAGCCTTAAAACCACAGAGTTGGCATTGGATGAATGGCGTCATGATAACGGTGAAGGGGCGCTTGAAAAACTCGATGAAAAACGCCCAATTGATGCTCTTGTTGGTTACACCATGCGAGCTTTGCTAAGCGCCAATCTCAGTGTTGATTTGATTCGTGAAGAAGTAGAACGCCGCGCGATGAAGCAATTGAATCAATTACGCTCTTATCTTCGTCCTTTAGAAATTATCGCGACTTTAAGCCCGCTACTTGGTTTGCTTGGTACGGTATTGGGTATGATCACCGCGTTCCAACAAATGGAAGGTGCAGGCAATCAAGTGGATCCGTCGGTTTTATCTGGTGGTATTTGGCAAGCTTTGTTAACAACGGCCGTTGGTTTGGCCGTGGCGATTCCTGTGGTGACATTACATAGCTGGTTAGAGCGTAAAGTGGAGCGCATCGCACATAATATGAATGACGCAGTGACTCAGGTTTTTACCAGCAAAGAAGCAAAGCACTTGGTTGAAAAGGCCACCAAAGAGATGCTGCATGCCGCTTAACCTTTCTCAGCCCAAACGTAAGAATGCGATTAGTTTAACGCCACTGATTGATGTGGTGTTTATCTTATTGCTGTTCTTTATGTTGACCTCCAGTTTTGTGCCTTGGCGTATTGTTGATACGCCATTGTCTGTCGCTTCTGATGTCCTAGTGACGCCACAGGAAAAAGACAATGTGGTTCTGACATTGAAACTAAATGATGATCAGGTTTGGATGAATGATCAACCGATTCGTTTTGCAGATCAGGCACGCTTTCAAGCGTTGATTGCCGATCATAGCGAGGGCATTTTTATCATCAAAGCAGAAGAAGGGGTGACGCTTCAAACTCTGATGCATCTTGCCGATCGTCTAAAACTGAATGGCGCAAAAATCGTATCGATTGCGAATGCTTTTGCTATGCCGGAGACAAAATGAAAATAGGCGAAAAATACGCCGCAAGAGCCGCCAGCAACGATGACAACATGGTGCCATTAATTAATGTGGTTTTTCTAATGTTGGTGTTCTTCATGGTGGCTGGTCAAATCAGAAAAGCCGATCCTATTCCGGTGATTCCACCACATTCTATTAATGACACTCGTTCCGTGACAGACCCTAATGTGGTGATCGTGGTGGGGATTGATGACGGCTTGTATGTGGATGATCAATTGTTCGCTATAGACGAGATACAGTCTTATCTAGAAACTCAATTTATATCGACGACGAATAAAGAGGGTTTTTGGGTGCAAATTAAAGCCGATGGCGGGATTTCATTAGAAAAATTACGGCCTGTGTTTAATCAAGTGCGTTTAGCGGGTCTCACGAAAGTCAGTTTGGCAACGCAGCTAGAGCGAGGAAAAGAATGATTTCCACGCGACATTGGATTATTGCGGGTAGCTTGGCTGTCTCGGTTCACGCTGGGGCTTTTTACACGGCATTTTACAACCCGACAGAAGGTAGCCAAGCGGCCGGCTCCCAAGGTATTGAATTTGACCTTGGAATGATGGGTGACCTTGGTGCTTTTGCACAAACAACGGTGGCTCAAGAAGAGGCAAAAGAAGAGGAAGAAGTGGTTGAGGAGCCGATTGAAGAGGTTCAAGAAGAAATTGAACCAGAACCTATCGTGGAGCCAGAACCCGTTGTAGAACCTGAGCCAGAACCAATCATTGAGCCTGAGCCAATTGTTGAACCAGAGCCTGAAGTGATTCAAGCGCCAGAACCTGTTGTGGTGAAACAAAAGTCTCCTATTGAAGTAAAAAAACCAGAGCCTAAACCAAAGCCAGAGCCTAAACCTGAGAAAAAGCCTGAGCCAAAACCGAAGCCGAAGCCAGAGAAAAAACCGGAACCAAAAAAAGTTGAAAAGCTTGTCGTTAAGGCTGAGCCTAAAAAAGTGGCGCCGCCGTCAATGGCGAATCAAAAAGCGACAACGGGTCGTTCTAATTCCGCCAGCAGCGGTGGTAATCCTGGCGCGAAAGCCAGCTATTTTTCTCAGCTAAAATCGGTGTTAGCACAGAATAAGCGTTACCCAAGAGCATCGCGTCGTCGGAATGAAGAAGGTGTTGTGTCCTTGTCTTTTGTGGCGTATGCCGATGGTTCCGTGTCCGATGTAAAAATCACCCAAAGCTCAGGACATAGACGTCTTGATAACGCGGTATTGGATATGATCAAACGCTCGGCGCCGTTGCCTCACTTTACCAAGGGCATGGTAGAGAGCGAATTACGCATCAACTTACCTGTCTCTTTTAAACTCAGTGATTTGAGGTAGTTGATCGTTTAATAGCGATATACAGGAATAAAAAAACGCCGCGCCTTAGTCATAAAGCGCGGCGTTTTCATGTCTGACGAATGGGTTACTGAGCGATCAGTTGTTGTGGTGTCGGGTGTTGCGGCAATAGCAGCCAGACTTTCCCAAATTGCTTGAGTTGACCTGCATGAAAGCGGGCTTCTTCGCCTATGCCTTGATACCAATCAATGTGCCCCGACCCTTTAATCGCGCCACCTTTGTCTTGCGCAAGCAAGAGACGAAACTCGTGTCCGATTAAGTTTCCATAAGCATCGAGCTTAGGCACTTGTGCCAACAATATTGAACCAAGAGGAATGACGCTTGGGTCAACAGCCGCAGAATATAATGGGGTTAATGGCACATTGGCGGCACCCACTGGTGCTTGAGGTCCTTCACTGAAAAACAAATAGCTTGGGTTAGTCGACAGGATTTCGCGATTACGTTCTGGATGGTCACTTAGCCACTGTCGAATACTTTGAGCTGAGATATTAGCGCGATTTATCTCGCCTCTCTCAATGAGTTCTTTGCCTAAACTTCGATAAGCGTGGCCGTTTACGCCACCCCAAGACAACAGCTTTTGTTCGCCATTTTCGTATTCAACAACGCCGGAACCTTGTACATGTAAGAAAAAATTATCGACTAAATCGGCTGTATAGGCAATCTCCAACTGTTGCCCAGCTAGCGCGTTTTCGAAGTCAATCTCTTCTCTAGAAGGGAACTCCCCTTTGGCATTTCGTTGTGTTGGTTTACGATAAAGCGGATAGCGATACACTTCGTCAGGTAAGTGGCGCACCGATAGGATAGGGACATAATAGCCCGTGATCTGTACGTTACCTCTTTGATCTTGCCCTGCGAGTTGGTGAGCCACCAGTTGGGGTTGCTGCGTTGGGTAGCGCAGCCAATTGTCTATTTCTGTCGCCACGCGTTTTAAATCGGCGACACTCGTTTGTGTGTTTTCAAGTAAATAGGGTTTATCGGATAAGCGATTCAAATACGCGATTTGTTGCTGCAAGCCCGCTTGGAAACTGGCGTCTGGATACGGTAGCCCAGGCGGTAGGCTTTCTTTTAAATACAAGGATTCTCTTTTGAGCGCCGTGGTGTCTCGGCCATTATTTTCAAAGTCATTGGAGCTATCGATTTCATTAAAGCTGCAACTTGCCAGTAAACTAAAAGAAACAAGACAAAGTGGGCGAAACAGGGAGTGATAGTGCTTTTTTTGGGGTAAAACATGCTGAAAAAAAGAAGAAAAATTCATAAGCCCTATGTCTATAAAATAAATGAGTAAAGTGAAGCCGCTGAGGGTTGGACCGCAAGTAAAGAGCGAGGTTCATCTTGAGTATTTATAGGCGCTAAAGCAATGCTTGGCGGAGAATTTTACAATTCACTTTCGAGCACGTTCTAGGGGTAGGGTAGCATTTAAAACATGAGATATTCGTAGGCTTGTCGCAAGTCTATGAATAGATCTTGGTCTCCACCTCGGTCTGGGTGGTGTTGCTGTGCTAATTTACGGTATTGCTGCTTGATGACGGTTTTTGTTGGGTTGGTGCTTTGGATTTGCAGCGTTTTGAGTGCTGACTCTCGATCGCCGCTTAAGCTGATGCCTTTATAAAAACTATTCAGCAAGTGAGATACCTCGTCTATCCCCGTTTTTTCGTATTCTTCCCAGTCTAGGTAGTAAGCGGCCAGTTTTGCGTCTACGCTATCGCTCAATATGGTGCTGTCAGATCGATTGATTTGCGTGGCACTGACTAAGTGAATGCGCATGGCACTGATATGAAGCGTTAGGTTATCTTCTTGCCAAAGACTACTTTGGAGTTGATACAAGGCATTCATGATGAGAAAGTGCTGACGAAACAGAAGTAAGTTGTTGTCTTCTGCAAGTTGACTAAACTCTGGAAGCCGTTCTTTTAATGCTTTAAGAATATCAAATTCACTCATACCGTTAGGGTGGTTTTTTAAGATTACTAGAATCGGTCCAACTAAAGGGTTTTTCATATCTGACTCTTATAGTGTAAGTAATTACTCACAGTGTATGTGATGAGGCCGAAAAGGGTCAAAGCCGAGGCGGCTTTTTTATTAATTAGGTGCATGGTAAAAACAAAATATGTTGTGGATTATTGTTATTCTGATCGCGGTTGTGCTGATCGTTGGACCGAGCGCTTGGGTAAAATTTACGCTGAAACGCTATGCAACAGAGCGCAGGGATCTATCTGGAACAGGTGGCGAATTGGCGATGCATTTGGTGAAACGCTTCGAACTGAACGACGTAAAGGTGGAAACGACACAAGAAGGACAAGATCATTTTGACTATGGACAACACGTGGTTCGTCTTAGTCCGAGTGTGTTTAATGGTCGCTCTTTAACCGCCGTCGCAGTGGCCGCTCACGAAGTAGGACATGCGATTGCTCATGAAAAGAAACAAAAAATATCGCATTTAAGCTCCCGCTATTTGCCGTTTGCCCATGCCGCACGAAAGATTACTGCAGGTTTGTTGGTCGGCTGGCCAGCCATCTCCATGTTATTACATTTACCCTATGCCGTACCGCTACATGCACTCGTTGTCGGCTTGTCGGGTCTGTTAGCCGTTATCGTGCAACTGGCGATATTGCCAGAAGAATGGGATGCCAGCTTCAATAAAGCACTACCGATTTTGAGAGAAGGTAACTACATAGCACAGGAAGATTTACCCAAAGTGAAGAAAATTCTAACTGCCTGCGCCATGACCTACGTCGCCGCAGCGCTCATCAAAGTACTCTTTGTCTGGCGATGGTTTAAACGTTAAATTCATCACACAAGGTCGCGCCTTTAGGTCGACAAGCTATGTACTCACCTACCCTGTAGGCATGATGAGTGAGGTACGAACGTAATCAGGCATTGCGCAAGACTCGAACCAAAATTAAAGGGGGCAGATCCCTTAAAAATAAATCTACCGTTAGTTTCTCTAGCGAATTTGGTGTTTAAGGGATCTGACCCCTTTATACATCGACACCACAAAACCAATAAAGAAATTGTCATCAAAAAGGCATGAAGTTCGCATAAAATCGTCTTACTATAAAAACTGACTGTTTGGTTAGTATTTTTAATAAAAAAGATATTTGAATGAATGGAGTAATGTCATGACGTTTTTTGTTCCTAAGGGCGCGACGCTTTTCGCCTCTTCTTTGCTTTTTGCTGCGATGGCGCAAGCTTCTACCATCGACTTACGAGTTATGGAAACCACGGATATTCACATGAATTTAGTGGATTACGATTACTACGGCGATAAGCAAAGCGATGCGGTGGGGTTGTCTCGCGTCGCGACGTTGATCAAGGCAGCACGCGCCGAAGTGACGAACTCTGTATTGGTCGATAACGGTGACTTATTGCAGGGCACACCATTGGGCGATTATGTTGCCAAAGGTCGAGTGCTGCGCTTTGGTGAGACGCATCCTGCGTTTAAAGCGATGAACTTGCTGGATTACGATGTGGGTAATATCGGTAACCATGAGTTCAATTACGGCTTGGACTTTTTAATGAAGAGTTTAAGTGGCGCTAATTTCCCTTACGTGAACTCAAACGTTTACGTGGACGATGGCGACAACGATGCGTCGAATGATCAGTCGTATTTCCAGCCTTATATTATTAAAGACAAAACCTTCATCGATTCTGACGGCAAAAAACAAACGGTTAAGATAGGTTACATTGGCTTTGTTCCGCCACAAATCATGACGTGGGATAAAGACAATTTAACCCATAAAGTTATAGCAAAAGACATCCTTGAAACCGCCAATAAATATGTACCTGAAATGAAAGCCAACGGCGCAGACGTGATTATCGCGATTCCACACAGTGGCATGATGAATTCGCCTTATATGAAAGGTGAAGAAAACGCGTCTTATCATTTAGCAAAAGTGGACGGCATTGATGCTGTGTTATTTGGTCACTCTCATCGTATTTTCCCCGGTGACAAAGTGTTAGATGCCTTTGACGGCGTCGATGGTGAAAAGGGGACGGTATTTGGCAAGCCAGCGACCATGCCGGGCTTTTGGGGATCTCACCTTGGGGTGATTGATTTAACGCTTGAGCCTGCTGGTGACGGCTGGAAAGTCGCCGATGGTAGAGCCGAAGTGCGCGCTATTTCACGTCGTGAAGGCCGTAAAACGGTGGCGCTGGTTGAAGCGGACGAGAGCATTAACCAAGCGGTTGAAACGGAACATCAAGGCACTTTAGTGTACATGCGCCGTAAAGTGGGGGAATCCACCGCCGACATCAATAGTTTCTTTGCGTTGGTTCAAGACGATCCTTCTATTCAGATCGTGAACAACGCGCAAGTTTGGTACGTGGAAAATATCGTTCGTGGTACGTCTTATGAAGGTATGCCGATTCTGTCTGCGGGTGCGCCATTTAAAGCGGGCGGCCGAGGCGGTCCAGATTATTATACCGATGTTCCAAAAGGCGACATCGCGCTGAAAAACGTCAGTGATTTGTATATTTATCCGAACGATTTAAAAGTGGTGAAGCTGACAGGGGCTCAAGTCGTCGAGTGGCTAGAAGCGGCGGCGGGGCAGTTTAATCAAATTGATGCCACATCAAGTGCGCCACAAAACTTGATCAATGCCGCGTTTCCAACCTATAACTTTGATGTGATCGACGGTATTTCATATCGTATCGATGTAACACAGCCTGCTCGTTACAATGCGGATGGCGAAGTGGTTCATAAAGACGCGCATCGTATTAAAGATGTGATGTTTAATGGTGAGGCATTAAGGGCGAAAGATGAGTTCTTAGTCGCAACGAATAACTATCGAGCGGGTGGTGGCGGGCATTTCCCGAATTTGTCAGGCGATACGATTGTGATTGATGCGCCAGATAAAAACCGAGATGTGGTGGCAAATTATTTGTTAAGCCAAAAAACCATTAATCCAGCAGCGGATAACAACTGGTCGTTTACGGATTTTGGTAAGGCAAAAGTGTTGTTTACTACATCACCAAAAGCGAAAGACGCAGCCAGTAAAAACATGACTTATCAGTCTTTAGATGAAAATGGTTTTGCGGTTTTTGAGCTGCAATAACCATAATATAAGTCGCTTTTTAGAGCGAGGACAATATAAAAGAAAGCCCGCTTGATGCTATTAAGTGGGCTTTTTTGTGGGTGGCTTTAGATGAGGGTCGAAGAAATAAAGTGGTATCTAAGGTAGATATATATTCTTGACCAAACGGTTGAATTGTACGTTTTCTATACTATGCTTAACAAATTGTCGGACTAAGGGTGTGAATATTGTTACGACAATAAAATAATAACTCGGTGAATTTAAAAGAGTTTAGGACGCTTTTTTGTGAGATACAACAGCATAAAGGAATTGCATCATGACGTTCAAAAAACAAGTATTGTTAATCCTCATTTCCGTTGGTTTATTGCCCGCTTTAGCGATAACAGGGGGGGCCTTATTTATTTCTTCTAGTTCTATGACGGAAATGGCTTATAACCAATTATCGTCATTACGGGAAACTAAAAAAGACGCGATTAAAGAATACCTTACAGGGCTAGAAGATGAAGTCTATTTGCTCGCAAGGAGCCCTCAAATCCAACAAGATATGCAAGCCTTGGATAAGGCTTTTGATGAAGCTAGAAACTATCCATATCCAGCGCAACAACCTGCATTTTATGACATCAAAAAGACAACGCTTTCTTATTATGACCAGTACTTTAAGCCGCCTTTAGAGGCAAACAGCCAAGGTGTGAGTTTGCCAGCTATGTCGTCAATCGTAGGAAGTATTTCAGATGCAGGTTTGTTATTGCAATACGGTTATATGGTTGATAACCCTAATGAGGTTGGGAAAAAGGATGCCTTAGACAGTTCTACATTAGGGTTGCAGTACGATACAGAGCATAAGCGTATACACCCTTACTTGTCGGAGGTACAAAAACAGTTTGGCTTTTATGATTTATTTTTGATCAACCCAGAAGGAGAGGTCATTTACAGTGTGTTTAAAGAGGTTGATTTTGCAACATCTTTAGTAACGGGGCCGTATAGAGATTCAGGATTATCTAAGGCTTTCGAACGTGCTATGCAAGCATCAAAGGGTCAGCGTATTTTTAATGATTTTTCTTTGTATGTGCCTTCATATAATGTGCCTGTAGGATTTATTGCTGTTCCTCTAATCGGAGCAAAAGGTGAGCGTCTAGGCGTGTTAGCGGTTCAATTTCCTATTGATAAATTGAATGCTCTCATGACTCAGCGTGCAGGGTTGGGGGAAACGGGGGAAACTTACTTAGTGGGTGATGACCTTCGAATGCGATCAGATTCTTACTTAGATCCAACCTATCATTCGGTACAAGCCTCTTTTCAGCAGAAGGAAGGCAAGGGGCTTGTGGATACTCAAGCAGTTCAGCGAGCCTTACAAGGAGAGACAGCGACCGATATTGTTCAAGACTACAATGGCAATCCTGTTTTATCTGCCTTTACGCCTTTGAAAGTAAACGGACTTAATTGGGTTTTGGTTGCTGAGATGGATGAGGCCGAAGCATTAGCCAGTACAAAACAGTTACTTGAAGTTATTTTGATATTGATCTTGGTGGCAACGGTGTTGGTTATTCTGACAGCGTTTGGCGTTGTACGCATGGTTTTAAATCCTTTAGGTGCTGAACCAAAAGAGATGCAGCATATTGCAGAACGCATTGCGAATGGAGACCTAACAGTAAAGTTCGACACGAAAGTGCGTAAGCAGAGTGTGTATGGGGCGATGGGGTTAATGTCGGCTAATTTGCATGATTTGGTTAGCCAAATTCGCCAAAGTGTCCTTACTCAAAACGCCACATCGCAAGAGTTAGCGGCTATCTCAGAAGAGACAAGCATTAATGTGCAGTCTCAACATATGAATACAACACAGGTCGCGGCAGCAATGCATGAAATGACCATGTCGGTAAGTGAGGTATCAAACAACATTCAGGAGGTGGCTCGTGCCACGAGCGATGCCCAGCATCGTGTCAGCGAAAGTGTTGCTGCTGTATTAGGTGCCGCTCGAGATATGCATGATGTTGCAGATGAATTACGTCGCTCTCAACTAATCGTGAGCGCTTTAAATCAAAGTGCGGCTGATATTTCTGTGGTTATTGAAACCATACAAGGCATTTCTGATCAGACAAACTTACTTGCCCTAAATGCCGCTATTGAAGCGGCACGAGCAGGAGAGTCTGGTCGAGGTTTTGCGGTAGTCGCAGATGAAGTGAGAGGCCTTGCCCAGAGCACGCAGCGAGAAACAGAGCAAATAAGCGCTATTATTGACGCATTGCAACGTGGTGCGAAAGAGGCTCAAACCGTATTAGATGATAATGTGAAGCATGCAGAGCAAGTGTCTAATCAAGCAAAAAGTACGGTTGACCAATTGGAAGAGGCTATGCATTTTGTTGATAAAGTCGATGGGATGACCGTTCAAATTGCCAGTGCATCAGAACAGCAAAGTTCGGTGGTAAATGATATTAGTAAAAACGTGGAGGCCGTCAGTCAGGCGTCATCACAAAATGAGCAGGCAATCACTGAAATTTCTCAGTCGAGCGAGCAGATTTCTCAGTTATCGACAGCATTAAATGACTTGGTGTCGCGCTTTAAGCTGCAATAAAGAGGCGGTAATCAATAAAGCCCCAAGAGATGAGCACAAATCTTGGGGCTTTTACGATTAGATAGGCTAACGTTGCTTGGTTTCGTATTCTGGATGAATCCAAACAGGCACGTCTAGGCTTGGTAACGCGTCTTTTCCAAGAATCATATCTGCCGCTTTTTCTGCCACCATGATAGTCGGTGCGTTCAAGTTACCGTTGGTGATCGTCGGGAAAATTGACGAATCCACTACACGCAGGTTGTCAATGCCACGAACTTGGCAAGCGTCGTTCAACACCGCCATCGGATCGCTATCGCTTCCCATTTTACAAGTACAAGAAGGATGATAAGCACTTTCTACGTTCTCTTTCACCCATTGGTCGATGTCTTTATCACTTTGAATATTGATGCCGGGTTGAATCTCTTCGCCACGGTACATATCCAATGTGGATTGCTCAAGCACTTCACGAGTAAGACGAATGGTATCGCGCCAATCTTGCTTATCTTGTTCGGTTGAAATGTAATTGAACAGAATGCGTGGTTTGGCTGCTGGGTCTGCGGATTCAATCCACAATTTACCACGGCTCTCTGGCTTGTTTGGTCCAACGTGGACTTGGAAACCATGACCATCAACCGCAGCTTGGCCATCGTAACGCATAGCGGCTGGCAAGAAGTGGTATTGAATATTTGGCCATTTCAAACCAGCACGAGAACGAATAAAGCCACAAGATTCAAAATGGTTGGTTGCGCCTAAACCGCTTTTAAATAAGATCCAGCGTGTGCCGATTAAGCCTTTGCTGATCAAGTCCAGTTTGCCATTTAGCGTCACTGGTTGCTTACAGCGGTATTGGAAGTAGACTTCCAAGTGATCTTGTAAGTTTTCCCCGACACCAGGCAGTTCATGTACCAGGGGGACACCGGCTTTTTCTAAAACGTCTTTTGGACCCACACCAGACAGTTGCAATAACTGTGGTGAGCCAACTGAACCTGCTGACAAAATGACTTCTTTGCTGGCATGCACTTGACTGACTTGACCTTTCTTACTGAACTCAATACCAACGGCTTTTTTACCTTCAGCGTTGTTACTTTCAAATAAGACTTTGTGGCTCAGTACGCCAGTTTTCAGTGTTAGGTTAGGGCGTTGCATAGCACGACGTAAATAAGCGTTAGACGTAGACGCCCGTACACCATTTTTCACTGTCATGTGCATTGGGCCAAAACCTTCTTGGCGATGGCCATTGTAATCCGCTGTTTCGCCGTAACCTGCTTGGTTACCTGCATCAATAAATGCTTGATACAGTGGGTTGTAGGTCATGTCGTTGCCGTTGTTGGTCGACAAGGGGCCTTCGCCGCCGCGATAAGTGTCTGCGCCGCCTTTCCAAGATTCTGCCTTCTTAAAGTAAGGTAAGCAGGTTTGGTAATTCCATCCCGCTGCACCGTTTTCTTCCCATTGGTCAAAGTCGCACGCGTGGCCGCGAACATAGACCATGCCATTGATGGAAGAAGAGCCGCCCAATACTTTACCGCGTGGGCAATGCATTTCGCGATTATCCAGACCTGGCTCTTTGTCAGTATGAAACTGCCAAGCGTATTTATCTGAGTTCATCGGGTAAGACAAAGCGGTTGGCATCTGGATAAAAATGCTTTTATCCGAACCGCCCATTTCTAATAGTAGAACGTTGTTCTCGCCACTCTCTGTTAGTCGGTCTGCCAATACACACCCAGCAGAGCCAGCACCAACGATAATGTAATCGTATGTTTCGATTGTCATGGTGTGTCTCGCTTAGTAAGGTTTTTGAATGTCGTTGAGATCAACAAAAACGCTCTTGTTTTGTGTGTAGTGGTATAACGTATCGATGCCATTTTCACGGCCAACACCAGACTCTTTGTATCCGCCTACGGGCATTTCTGCAGGGGAAGAGCCCCATGCGTTTATCCAACAAATACCGGCCTGCATTTGATTAATGACACGGTGTGCGCGAGCGAAGTCTTTCGTGAAGACGCCAGCAGCCAAACCAAACTTGGTATCATTTGCACGCTTGATTACTTCGTCTTCATCGGTGAAGCTAAGAACCGACATCACAGGACCGAAGATCTCGTCTTGTACTTGTGGCATGTCGTCTGTGCAATCAGTAAAGACCGTTGGCGCAACAAACGCGCCTTTGTCTAAGCCATTTTCAGTGACTTGGTAACCGCCACAAAGCAAGGTTGCACCCGCGTCTTTTGCCGCCTGAATGTAACCGAGTACCTTGTGCATGTGGTCTTTCGAAATCAAAGCGCCTACCTGTGTTTCCATGTCCATTGGGTCGCCAATGATCATGGCTTCAGTGCGAGTTTTTAATTCTTTGGTGAAAGCGTCCATGATGTCTGCGTGAACGAATACGCGTGTGCCGTTGGTGCAAACTTCACCTTGTGTATAGAAATTCGCCAACATCGCTGCAGAGACAGCTTGGTCAACGGGCATGTCTGGGAAGATGATCATAGGCGATTTTCCGCCCAGTTCCATGGTCACATCTTTTAGAGACTGTGCCGATGCAGCCATGACTTTTTTGCCTGTACCGACTTCACCAGTGAAAGAGACTTTGTCGATGCCTGGGTGAGCTGTGATCATTTGACCTGTACGACCATCACCTTGAATCACGTTAAACACGCCATCTGGTAAACCGGCTTGTGTGTAGATTTCGGCCAATTTAAGAGCCGTTAAAGGCGTTTCTTCTGAAGGTTTGAAAATCATCGCGTTGCCAGCGGCCAGCGCAGGGCCAGATTTCCACATGGCGATTTGAATAGGGTAGTTCCACGCGCCGATGCCAGCGCAAACGCCTAAAGGCTCGCGACGAGTGTAGAAAAAATTGCCGTTGCCAAGGTCTTGATATTCGCCTTGTATTTTATCGGTTAGGCCTGCGTAATATTCAATGACGTCAGCGCCTGTTTCAATGTCGACACAAATGGCTTCTTGAAGCGGTTTACCGGTGTCTAGTACTTCTAAGCGTGCGAGTACTTCGTTGTTTTCACGCAGTAATTCGGCTGCTTTTTTAAGGATACGGCCACGTTCAACAGGGCTCATTGCGGCCCAGACTTTTTGCCCCTTCTTGGCGGATTCAACAGCAGCATCTAGCTCGGCTTGACCGGCGTGCTCAACGGTTGCAATCACTTCCCCTGTGGCAGGGTTAATGGTTTCAAAGTGCTCTCCGCTGGTGGATGCATGGTAGCGGCCGTGAATGTATTGCTGCTGATGTGCCATGATGTGCCTCTTATTGGTTAGTCTGTTTCGATGTTCTGTATGGAACCATCGAGGTATTAATATTTTTTGTTAAACGTACGTTCAATAAAAAACATTGTACACATTTTTGATCTGCAATGGCAGTCGAGTATCAAGAGGAAGGCGTGAAGAGGACGCTTACGAGCCGTTTATGGCGTGAATAAGCCAGTCAAAAAAAAGATTTTTGATCAGAAGAATCGCCTCTTTTTGACAGTGAAAACAAAAAGAGGCGTAGGAGAGCTATAGGCTTAATATCCCGTTTGAATCTTGGCTTAAAGGGCTCGGTACATAGGCGTCTGCCATGTCATCGTTTAGCCAGTACTGGTTGTCAATAAGGTAGCGGAATTGGTAAGTGTGATCGATTTCTAGATTTAAGGTAGAAGCAAAGACGCCCGACTTTTGTTTGCGTAATGGGTGCGCTGAAGCGTCCCAATTGTTAAAGTCACCAACCACCGAAACGTTTTGGCCGTCACCGATCATGTCTGCTGATAGGGCAAATTTCACTTTGCATTTTGGCTTGGTTTTTAAATATGTTTTCTCGATCATTTTCAGCTCCATGGCCTAGTGATAGACAAAAAATTAGGCTACTGCAAAAGCCTGAGGGTTAAAGAAACGACTCTTTAATTAAAGAACAGGCAAAACTTACGCCATATTATCTAAGTGATTAATCTACCGATAAAAAGCGTATTACGTGCTGTCTAAGCCGTCTTTGGTTGAGTAAAAATCGCCTCTATATTGGGTATTAATGCCCTGTTATTGGGCTTACGAAATAAATACAGTCCTGAGACGTAAATTCACAATTAGACGCGTTTAAATGTTCTACACTCAAAAGACACCAACAATAATAAAGAGGTGTTTTTATGGATATTCAAATGATCGTTCTCATTGCATTGAGCGTGATGCTGGTTATTAAAATTGTGTATCTGGTTGCTTTTAAACGCTCAGACCATGAGCATCATCACTCTCATGGTCACCAT
>TARA_R110001632_G_scaffold8068_4_pt1 | contig 32431 bp, 38 predicted proteins | sample TARA_R110001632 | Tara Oceans TARA_R110001632 (sample SAMEA4398266) | marine metagenome | biome: Polar Biome; feature: [SRF] surface water layer (ENVO:00010504); material: water (ENVO:00002006), including particulate matter (ENVO:01000060) such as... | depth 5 m
ACTTATAGGCGTTACCATGATCGGTCGCTCCTATAACTAATTAATGCCTGATATTCTTTACCATGTATATAGATGTAACCGCGTCATACCTTACCATAGTAGACTATAGCCTAAGCATTGACACGCGATACACCCGAACCAGCTCAACCCAAACCAAACCGAACCAGCTCAATCCGTTTAGGGAATTCCCTAAATCGCTGGTATCGGGGAGGCACCCCCGCCCCACCCCCGCGCTGTGACAATGGGACTCCGTATACGCTTTGTAATACTAATACACTCAAACGATTACAAAATTCTCAAAACCCCCCACCCTGTTTTTAAAACCCTTGTCAAAAAATTTTTTGTACCCTACTATTCAGTATCGGTTAACAACCTGCGATGTAATATGACAATGAATCTTACCCCAGAAGTGGGTGTACCCTTAGATGACGAGCCAAAACACATGTCTTTGCCAGATCGGGTTGAGGCAATGGACAACACAGTATCAGAATTAGAGGTACATGGGCTCACAATTGACTACGAGGAACAGGATAAAGAGGTTGCCGCCACTCTAGCCACCTCATATGCACAAGACCCTGACCTTACCGCTAATAAAGTTACACACGCTCGCGCGGCTACGTTGACCCCTGCAAGTATACGGCTAACAAAAAGCATAATAACAGAGTTTAATCACTCTGTGGTTGAATCTTCTAGGCAATTACGCAACTTAGTCACGAACAAACTAATACTTGAGACCGATAACCCCGATGCAAAAGTCCGTATGCGTGCATTAGAGCTACTAGGTAAGATATCGGACGTAGGTTTGTTCACTGAGAAGTCTGAAGTAACTATTACACACCAGACAACGGACGATATTAAAGAAAAATTACGCGTAAAGCTCGCTAAATTGGTAAATCCAGAGCCAGAAGTTGAGGATGCAGTGCTGTTGGAGGGCAAAGCAGTAGATATAGACGAAGAATTTGGGTTTGATGACGATGACTGAAGGTTTAGACTTCACCGAATCCGAAATTCAGACTATGTTAGACAATCTAGACGTGTATTCTCCTGAAGAAGTGGCAGAGATTGATCGTATGGTGGAGGAATTGTCCGCCAGAACCCGTAACAGGCACGCACATAACGATTTAATAGCCTTCTGCAAGGCTATGATGCCTGATTATATAGTAGGTAAACACCACCGAATACTCGCAAACATGCTTATGGCTATTGAAGCAGGGAATAAAGACCGTATTTGCGTCAATATACCCCCCAGACATGGTAAATCACAGCTAGTTTCCATCATGTATCCTGCTTGGTTTCTCGGTAGAAACCCTAATAAGAAGGTTATGATGGTGTCTCACACGACTGATTTGGCAGTAGATTTTGGGCGTAAAGTGCGTAATTTGATCGCCACAAGCGAGTATAGTTCGATATTTCCTACTGTGAGGCTCGCGCAAGACAGCAAATCTGCAGGTAGGTGGAATACAAATGTCGGCGGTGAATACTATGCTTGCGGTATCGGTTCTGCTCTCGCTGGTCGCGGTGCTGATCTTTTGCTTGTTGATGATCCTCATTCTGAGCAGGATGTTATTAACGGTAACTTCTCTGTCTTTGAAAAGGCCTACGAGTGGTTCACTTTCGGAGCGCGTACCCGACTCATGCCGGGAGGAAGGGTAGCTATAATTCAAACTCGTTGGCATATGGACGATCTTACGGGGCGTGTTGTCAAAGATATGTCTAATAATGAACGGTCTGATCAGTATGAAGTTGTTGAATTCCCAGCAATATTAGATATAAAAAATAAAAAAACAGGTAAACAAGTTAAAAAACCCCTGTGGCCTGAGTTCTTTGATATGGAGGCGTTACTGCGCACTAAGGCCTCTATGCCTGTGTTTCAGTGGAACGCGCAGTATCAACAGCAACCTACCGCTGAAGAAGCCGCACTTGTTAAACGAGAATGGTGGAGGGAGTGGACCGAGGAACGTCCTCCTTCTTGTGAGTATATCATAATGTCGCTTGATGCCGCTGCCGAGAAACATAACCGTGCAGACTATACAGCCCTTACTACGTGGGGGGTGTTTTTAAATGAAGAAGACTCCACATATAATCTTATATTGTTAAATAGCATAAAACAGCGTATGGAGTTCCCAGAACTTAAAACGCTTGCCATGGAAGAATACAACGAATGGGAACCAGATTCGTTTATTGTAGAGAAGAAAAGTTCAGGTGTAGCTCTGTATCAGGAGATGCGGCGTATGGGTTTACCTGTGTCTGAATACACTCCACATAGAGGATCAGGAGATAAACTGGCCCGTCTAAATGCTGTAGCAGACATAATAAGATCAGGGCTGTGTTGGATTCCTCAGACACGTTGGGCGGAAGAAGTTGTAGAAGAGATAGCAGGGTTCCCGTTTATGAGTAATGATGACCTTGTGGATTCAACGGTTATGGCGTTAATGCGGTTTAGGCAAGGCGGGTTTATACGGTTGCCTTCAGATGAACCCGAAGACGAAGTATACTTTAAACAACGCCGCGGCGGATATTATTAGGAGATTTTGTAGTGGCTATTGAAAGAGGTTTATACGCTTCCCCGTTGGGTATGAGTGGTTTAGACGGCGTTGAGGAAATGGAAATCCCAGAAATGGAGATTGAAATTGTCGATCCAGAAGCTGTTACTCTATCTGATGGTAGTATGGAGATAACACTTATTCCGGGTATGGACGCGGATATGGGTGCGTTTGATTCTAATTTAGCTGAATCTATGGAAGAGAAAGAGCTAAATTTACTGTCAAATGATCTTATTGGGCAAGTACAATCTGATGTAGATAGCCGCACCGATTGGGCAGATACTTTTGTAAAAGGCTTAGATGTATTAGGGTTTAAGTACGAGGAACGTACTGAGCCATGGGAAGGCGCTTGTGGGGTTAACTCTACAGTGTTGGCAGAAGCGGTTATTCGTTTCCAAGCAGAAACCATGTCTGAGACGTTTCCCCCCGCAGGACCAGTTAAAACTAAGATATTAGGCGAAGAGACTAAAGAAAAACAAGAAGCTGCCGACAGAGTACAGGCAGATATGAACTATGAGCTTACCGAGAACATGGTGGAGTACCGCCCTGAACACGAGCGTATGCTCTATAGTCTTGGCCTAGCTGGGTCAGCGTTTAAAAAGGTCTACTATGACCCGAATATTGGGCGGCAGGTAGCTCTGTATATATCAGCAGAAGATGTAATTGTCCCTTATGGCGCGTCTAATATTGAGTCAGCCGAGCGTGTTACGCACGTTATGCGTAAGACAAAGAACGAACTAAAGAAGTTACAGGCCGCAGGGTTTTATAAAGACATTGATCTTGGCGAGCCGGAATCTTTTCATACAGATATTGAGGAGAAAAAAGCCGAAGATGGCGGGTTTTCCCTCAGTAATGACGATAGATATACCCTTTATGAGGTACATGCTGACCTTTTGATTGAGGGTATAGATGACGAAGATGATATTGCTAGGCCTTATGTTGTTACTATTGAGCGTGGTAGTAGTGAGGTATTAGCCGTTCGTAGGAATTACAACGAAGATGACCCTCTCACTTTGAAGCGGCAGCACTTCGTACACTATGTTTATGTGCCCGGATTTGGCTTCTACGGCCTTGGATTGATCCATATCATCGGTGGGTACGCAAAAGCAGGGACTTCCTTGATACGGCAACTGGTTGACGCTGGAACCCTATCGAACCTCCCCGGAGGGTTAAAATCACGTGGACTTCGTATCAAGGGAGACGATACCCCGATTGAACCGGGAGAGTTCAAAGACGTAGATGTACCGTCTGGGAGCATACGTGATAACATTATGCCGCTTCCATATAAGGAGCCAAGTCAAACTCTCCTAGCTTTACTTAGTCAGATTACGCAAGAAGGGCGTAGGTTAGGCGCTATCAGTGATATGAACATCTCGGATATGTCGGCTAATGCCCCTGTAGGGACTACATTGGCTCTCTTAGAGCGTACTCTAAAGCCTATGGCAGCGGTACAGGCGCGCGTACACTACACTATGAAGCAGGAGTTTAAGCTACTCAAGGCTATCATGGCAGAGTACGCCCCTGTGGAGTACGCCTACGCCCCGCTGAGAGGCGAGGTGACCGCTAAGCGGGATGACTACATGATGGTCGATGTTATCCCTGTAAGCGACCCTAACAGCTCTACAATGGCTCAGAGAGTAGTGCAGTACCAAGCTGTACTACAAATGTCTGAAAAAGCCCCCCAGATATACAATCTGCCACAACTACACAGACAAATGATTGAAGTGTTGGGCGTGAGGAACGCGGATAAACTTGTACCAACTAAAGATGACGCCAAGCCTACGGACCCCGTAAGTGAGAATATGGATTCTTTGATGGGTAAACCGATGAGGGCGTTTATATATCAAGATCAACAGGCCCATATCACCACTCACCAAGCGTTCTTACAAGACCCAATGGTGGCACAAATGATCGGGCAGAACCCACAGGCAAAGCAGATTATGGCGTCTATGCAGGCGCACATAGCGGAGCATCTAGGGTTTCAGTACCGCGGTCAGATAGAAGAACGTCTTGGTGTTACGCTTCCCGCGCCTAACGAGGAGCTTCCAGAAGAAGTCGAAGTTCAACTTTCTAGACTTGTAGCAGATGCAGGAAAGCAACTTACGCAGATGCACCAAAAGCAGGCGGCAGAAAAACAGGCGCAACAGAAACAACAAGACCCAATTATCCAGATGAAGCAAGCCGAGCTTCAGATTAAGCAGGCAGAAGAAAAACGCAAAGCCGCTAAAGATCAGATGGATTCACAGGTTCGCCAAGCTGAGCTTCAGATGAAACAACAGAAGCTTACGCTTGATGCTAAGGTGGCTTCTGAGCAAATCAACATTGACAAAGCCGAATTAGCAATAGATGCTAAAAGACAAGGCGTAAAAGAAACATTTGCTAAGCGTGTAGAAGATAACAAGGTTGACTTAGAGTTAGCTAAGTTAAGGCAATCTAACGTAAACACAAAAAGGGAAAAATAATAATTTATGGCAAAAACCGTCTTTGACGTGCTGAAAAAGAAAATCGAGGATGACATATCCTCCGCACAAAGTTTCTTAACCGCGGGTTCCTCAAAGGATTACGCGGAATACCGAGAAGTTGTTGGATTAATTCGGGGTCTTGAATCTGGCAAACGATACGTAGAAGACCTCTCGCGCAATTACATGGAAGATGACGATGACTGAAACAATCATCAGCGATGCTGAACTAGAACTACAACTACCTAAACCTGTAGGTTATCGCGTACTAATAGCCCTACCACAGCCTGAAGAAACTGTATCAGGTACTTCTATTTTAAAAACAGATACCGCCAAAACACAAGACCACCTAATGTCCATTATCGGTTTGGTTGTTGATATGGGCGCTCAAGCCTACTACGACTCTGACCGTTTCCCTACTGGCGCATGGTGTGAAGTGGGGGATTATGTGATGTTTCGTATGAACTCTGGCACTCGTTTTACTATTGGGGGCGTAGAGTATCGGCTTATGAACGATGACAACATTGAAGCCGTTGTTAGTGATCCAACCGGAATTACGAGGGCATAATCATGGCATTTCAAAAAGTAGAGTTTGAGTTTCCCGACGATGAAGATACTAAATTAGAGGTAGAAGATTCTAGTGCAGTTGAAATTGATATCTCCGGTAAAAAAACTAAAGAAGATTTTATATCAGATGGAGCTACAGAAGATAAGCCTGAACGTAAAGTTGATCCTGTTGAAGATGACTTTGAAATTGAAGTTGTTGATGATACGCCAAAGGCTGACCGCAACCGCAAAGCTTCTGATCCACCGACTGAAGTTACAGATGAAGAGTTAGAGGACTATTCTGATAAAGTCCGAAAACGAATTCAGCATTTTAGTAAAGGTTACCATGACGAACGTAGAGCTAAAGAAGAAGCTCTTAGAGAACGTCAAGAGCTTGAGCGTGTTACCCAACAACTTATACACGAAAATAAAACTCTAAAAGGTAACGTTAACAAAAATCAAACAGCCCTTCTAGATCAGGCGAGAAAAAATTCTCAAGCTGAGACAGAAGATGCTAAACGTGAGTACAAGACAGCTTATGAAGCTGGTGATTCTGACGCTTTGCTAGATGCGCAAGAAAAGCTAACATCTGCTAAGTTAAAAGCCGATAAGCTAGCAAACTTCAAAGTACCCCCTTTACAGGAGGAGAAACCACTTGTACAACCACGGCAAGAGTCCGCCCCTACCGCAAACGTCGATGAACGAGCCCAAGAATGGCAAAAGGCTAATACTTGGTTCAACGTAGACGATGAGATGACAAGTTTAGCATTGGGGTTGCACAATAAACTTGTCAAACAGGGCGTAAGCCCACAAAGTGAAGAATACTACGAGACAATAGACACTCGTATGCGTCAAGTATTCCCGACTAATTTCGAGGATACAGAGCCGAAACGGAGAAAGACTAATGTAGTTGCCCCCGCAACGCGGAGCACGGCCCCTAAAAAGGTAACATTGAGCAGAACACAAGTCCAACTCGCAAAACGGCTGGGACTGACACCCCAACAATACGCCAAACAGGTTGCATTAGATATGAGGAATAACGATGGCTGAAAATCGCTTAGATCGTGAGCTTGATGCTCATTCAAAAACTGCCCGTAGGAAATCGTGGGAGCGTCCAGAGGTTCTACCTTCCCCCACACCAGAGGCCGGTTATGATTTTCATTGGGTACGTGTAAGTACTCAGGGCTTGGTTGATGCCACTAACGTGTCCTCAAAACTACGAGAAGGTTGGGAGCCTTGCAAGGCTGAAGACCACCCAGAAATTACTATGGTTACTGTAGAGCAGGAACGCTTTAGAGACAACGTGGTTATCGGTGGTTTGATGTTATGTAAAGCTCCAAAAGAGATGATTCATGAGCGAAATACCTACTATAGTACGCAGGCACAGTCGCAAATGCAGTCAGTCGATAACAACCTTATGAGAGAAAATGACCCTCGTATGCCGCTATTTAACGAGCGAAAAACGAAGGTTACTTTCGGTAAAGGAACTTAACTTAGGAGCTAAAAATGGCGTTTCCTACCGTTTCTGGCCCATACGGGCTACGACCACTAAATCTGGTCGGCGGAACCCCCTTCGCAGGGGCAACCCGTCATATGCCCATCGCTTCTGGCTATGCTACTGCTATTTATAATGGTGATGTAGTACAGTATAAGAACGATGGTACACTGATAATTACTACCCTACAAAACAACGCTGCACCTGTTGCAGGTGTTGTTGGCGTGTTCTTGGGTTGTACTTACACCGACCCTAATCTCGGGTATACTCTCTTTAGCCAATCTTACCCCGGTAATATTGCGGCTACAGACATTCGCGCATACGTGTGCGATGATCCTAATGCCCTGTTTAAGGTCGTTAGCTGTACGTCTGCAGCAGCAAACGGCGTAGCGGGTGGGTTGCTTCCAGCGTTTAAAGCTCGTACCAATTCAATCTCTAAGAACGCAGAGCTTGTATTGAATACAGGTGTAACCGCTTCTGGAAACAGTCGTATGGGTGTCTTTATCAACAACGTGGCAACCGCATTGCCAATGACCGTTGTAGATATGGTTGAAGGCACAGATAACGCTGCAGGGGAATCAGTAGAATTTATTGTTAAATTCACCGCTGGCTACCACCGTTATACTCATACTGTTGGTGTTTAAGGAGTTAACATAACATGGCAATTTCACGCGCCCAGCTACTAAAAGAGCTGCTTCCGGGCCTAAACGCACTGTTTGGGTTGGAATATGCAAAGTACGGTGAAGAACACACCGAAATCTTTGAAAACGAGTCCTCAGATAGAAGTTTTGAGGAAGAAACGAAATTGAGTGGATTTTCCGCTGCACCTGTCAAAAACGAAGGTTCTGCCATCGAATATGACAATGCACAGGAAGCATGGTCTGCTCGTTATACGCACGAGACTGTGGCAATGGGTTTCTCAATCACTGAGGAAGCTATTGAGGATAACCTGTACGATTCTCTATCGGCTCGTTATACTAAAGCACTAGCTCGCGCTATGGCATACACCAAGCAAGTTAAAGCTGCGTCTATCATCAACAATGCGTTTGCCGCAGGAGTCACTTATGGTGACGGGCAACCTCTTTGTTCGACAGCGCACCCGCTTGTTTCTGGTGGCACTAACTCAAACCGTCCTACAGTTGCGGCTGACCTGAATGAAACTTCGCTAGAAGCGGCTATTATTCAGATTGCAGGCTGGACTGACGAACGTAGTTTGTTGATTGCTGCACGTCCACGTAAACTGGTCATTCCACCTGCCCTGCAATTCGTTGCAACACGGCTTCTGGACACTGATGGTCGCGTAGGCACCGCAGATAACGATATCAACGCTCTGCGTAACAACGGTTCGATCCCAGAAGGTTATGCTGTCAATCACTACCTGACAGACATTAACGCATGGTTCCTGATGACAGACGTTCCTAACGGGTTGAAGCACTTCACCCGTACCCCAATGTCTACATCTATGGATGCGGATTTTGATACTGGAAACAGTCGTTATAAAGCTCGTGAGCGTTATAGCTTCGGTGTATCTGATCCACTGGGTATCTTTGGTTCTCCCGGCGCATAAGCTGAGGGAAACTTGTTACAGGAGGGGCAGCTTCGGTTGCCCCTTTTCTTTTGTTTTATTGTGTGTATACTCTAGGCACCCCTGACAGCCGTAATATGCGGCTGACACTTGCCACGACAGGAGATATTCATGGCTAATACAACTTTTTCAGGCCCAATTCGGGCTGGCACTATCCGCGATACAACTGGAACAACTGTAGGAACTAACGTAGCTAACGTTGGTCAAGTTGTTATGTCGCAATCAATTATGATTGATGCTGAAGTAGGAGCGGGTACACTCGCATTTAATGTTGGTGTAATTCCTAAAAATTCACAACTACTAACCGCTACAATTAGAGTGGCTGTAGTTAGCAATGCTGGCGGCGCGGCTACTGTTTCAGTGGGTAAAACCGGTTCGGCGCAGTATTTGATCGCAAACACTAGTATTAAAGCTCTTGGGGAAACTTCATCCATCGCTAATGGTGCTTTGGATGAAGCAGACCGTTTTGATTCTGACACTCAGATTACAGCAACACTAATTTCTGCTGGAGCTACTGCAACGACAGGTCAGGTTACGGTTACATTTACTTATGTGCAAGCCAACAACCTACAAGACGGGTTAGTAATAGCTTAATAGGGCTAAGGAGTAAGTAGATGGCTGCTAATTTAGTACGAGCGTTTAACTTTGCCACAGGCGATACTGCGGCCCTTGTTGGACCTAACCGCGCCCGGATTCTTGGTGTGTTGGTTAACGCCGCCGCCGCTTGCACGTTTCAGTTACGTAATGGCACCGCCACTGGAGATATACTGTTAGACCTTACACTGCCTACAGGTTGGAACGATGTATATATCCCTGCTGACGGTATCCTAGCCACAGACGGTTGTTTTGTAGCTGCTTTAACTGGAGCAGGAAATAAAATAACCGTAATACTGGAGTAATCTTGTGCGGTCATATTTTAAAAAGGGTGGGGGAGTAAAATCCCCCGCTTGGACACGCAAAGCAGGCAAGAGTGAGTCCGGTGGACTTAATGCAAAAGGTGTTGCTAGTTACCGAAAAGCTAACCCCGGCAGTAAGTTAAAAACTGCGGTTACTACCAAACCCAGCAAACTTAAAAAAGGGTCTAAGGCTGCAAATCGGCGTAAGTCTTTCTGCGCCCGTATGTCGGGTATGAAGAAACGCAATACAAGTTCTAAGACGGCTAACGATCCAGATAGCCGTATTAACAAAAGTTTACGTAAATGGAATTGTTAGGAGTTACACTATGGACAACATGAAAAAAGGTATGGCTAATGTACGCCCTAAGCTACGTCCCGAAAATATAGGTGGGCCGGGTGGAAGTACTAGCGGGGTACTGGGGGACCAAGGTTCCGCATCGCAGATGGCTGAAATGATGGCTAAAAAGAAAAAACAAAAGATGGCTAGACAAAATTCTATGGTCGAAGCGCGCGAAGGTATGCCTAGCCCCGACGATAAGAACAAAAAAGCCAAGGCTATGCTCCAAAATATGAGTGTGGGTATGAACATGGGCGGCAAAGTACCCGGATATTCTCAGGGTAAAATGGTTCGCGGTTACGGTAAAGCCCGTGGTGGCAAAGCCTGTAAGATGCGTTAATGCGTAGGTATTACAAATCCGGTGGGTGTGGGTGTTCTTCTTGTAGCGGTAAAGGCTACAAGGAGGGTGGCACAGTCAAGGATGATTGCTACCGTAAAGTAAAAGCCTCGTATAAGGTTTTTCCTAGCGCGTATGCAAGTGGTGCCATAGCAAAGTGTAGGAAGAAGAAAGGCGGTAAATAATGGCTGTTCGTAAGACAGCAAAGGGAGCCGCCTTAAAACGTTGGTTTAAAGAGGATTGGAAAGACGTCCGCACAGGTAAAGAGTGTGGTCGGCAGGAGGGCGAGAAACGCGGTACACCGTACTGCAGGCCGTCTAAGCGCGTATCTAGCAAGACTCCTAAAACTAGCAGTGAAATGACAAAAACAGAGAAAAGTAAACGTATAGCGCAGAAAAAACGTTTAGGTCAGCCTGCGGGAAAACCTAAGCGTGTAGCCCCTGCAAAAAGGCGTAAGACATGACAACATCAGGAACCACCGCGTTCAATATGGACTTCACGGAAATTGCTGAAGAAGCATGGGAACGCGCGGGGCGTGAGCTTCGCAGTGGTTATGATTTACGCACCGCACGGCGATCCATGAATCTAATGACAATTGAGTGGCAGAACCGCGGCATAAATATGTGGACTATTGATTCTGGCACTGTAAATTTAGTGAAAGGTACTTCTAGGTACTCCTTACCACTAGATACTATTGATTTAATGGAACATCAAATACGTACTAATTCTGGTAGCGCCAGCACACAATCGGACTTAACCATAAGTAGGATTAGTGTATCCACGTATTCTTCTATACCTAACAAGTTAACAGAAGGGCGACCTATACAGTTATATATAGAACGCTTGCGTGCCGAACCACATGTTAACTTGTGGCCTGTACCAGACAATAACAACTATGTGTTATACTACTGGCGTATGCGCCGTATCCAAGATGCGGGAGCTGGAGCGGAAACTGCAGATATGCCGTTTCGGTTCCTACCATGTCTTGTGTCGGGGTTAGCGTATCATATAGCCGCAAAGGTTCCTGAGTTAGCTCAACGCGTCCCTATGCTAAAAGAAATGTATGACGAACAGTTTAACCTCGCCGCAGGGGAAGATCGGGAAAAAACAAATGCTCGCTTTGTGCCTAGAATAGGTAGGATCGGGTAATGGGCGCTAGGTTCGCTTCTTCTAAAAACGCGTTAGGTGTGTGCGATGTGTGTGGGTTTCAATACAGGCTACGTGAATTACGCGCGTTGTTTGTTAAAACTCGTAATACAAACCTGCGCGCTTGTAGAGAATGTTGGAACCCCAGCCACCCTCAACTTATGCTTGGGGATAAACCTGTTAACGATCCTCAAGCTATTCGTGACCCTAGACCAGATACAAGTTTAGGCCTTACAGGTACAAACAGTAGCAGAAATGTGCAGTGGGGGTGGAATCCCGTAGGTTTTTCTACATCGCCCTATTTTCTACTACCTAATAATTTACTGTGTACTACTGCACTTGGACAGGTTACCATAACTACTAATACTTAGGAGTTTACTATGAAAGCTAATAAAGATTCAAATGTCTTTGGGATGAAGGCGGTCAAAGTACACAAAGATAAAGGTGTATACCCCTGTCCTGAAGCGCCAAAGCCAGATATGAGCGGTGTAAAGACCAGCGGAATTAAAGTTCGTGGTACAGGCGCAGCTACAAAAGGTTTAATGGCTCGCGGTCCTATGGGGTAAGCTATGCGTAAACGTATTACACAACAGCAGAAAGCTATGCTTAAAAAACATGCGCCGCATCATTCTAAAAAACATATGGATGATATGAAAACGGCTATGCGTAAGGGTAAGACGTTTACAGAGGCGCATAAAAAAGCGAAAAAGATAGGTACGTGATATGAACTATACCAATCTAACGCAAAACATCGAAGCCATCTGCGCGATGAATTTTTCAGCCGAGCAGCTAGCGTTGTTCGTACAACAAGCAGAGCAAAACATATATAATTATGTTCAAATACCTGCGCTGCGTAAAAATGTTACTGGTTTATTAACAATTGACAGTAAATATCTTACTGTGCCTAGTGATTTTTTATGGAGTTATAGTATTGCGATAGAAACCGCAACGGACACATGGGCGTTTTTAATTAACAAAGATGTTAATTTTATGCGTGAGGCTTACCCAAATTCTTCTGTAACTGGTGTACCAAAACACTACGGTTATTTTGACGCTACTAATTTTATATTAGCACCTACGCCTAGTGTAGCCTACAGTGTGGAGCTGCATTATGGATATTATCCAGAATCTATTGTAACTGCGGGAAATACGTGGCTTGGTGACGAGTTTGATTCTGCGTTGTTAAATGGGGCGCTAGTTGAAGCTATACGCTTTATGAAGGGCGAAGAAGATATGGTTGTTATGTATGATAAATTGTTTAGTCAATCAATGGCCCTGCTAAAACAGCTTGGCGATGGAAAACTACGCGAAGACGCGTATCGTTCAGGGCAACCTCGCGTGCCAGTGAAGTAGGAAAATACTATGTCCATAACTCAATCCATGTGTACCTCGTTCAAGAAAGCACTTCTTGATGGAGAGATGGACTTTAGTTCCAACACAACGCAAACGTTTTATATTGCTCTCTACACCGAAGACGCAGAGTTAGATGCCGATACTCAAGTGTATACAAATACTAATGAAGTAGTTGGTACAGCATACGTAGCGGGAGGAAAACTATTAACCATATCGCAAGCACCTATTACTAGCGGCACTACGGCGTACATAAACTTTGGCGATGCTACGTGGTTTTCTTCAACAATTACTGCCCGAGGAGCCCTAATATATAGAAACGCGCCGTCAAATGCTGCTGTCGCGGTACTCGATTTTGGTTCTAATAAATCAACTGCAGGCGCTAATTTTGTTATAGATTTTCCAACTACCGGAGTTAATACTGCATTAGTGAGAGTGCTGTAATGACTGTATTTGGGAACAGAGTAAAACAATATACCACTACAGTCGGTAACTCTAGCCCATTAACTTTGACCATTGCGGTAGAAGCGTATCAAACCATAGCCTCTGCAGGTATAACTGATACCAGTATTGTAAATTATGTTATAGAAGACGGACTTACGTGGGAGATAGGTACTGGGGTTGTAGGGTCTAGTGGTACTACTCTAACTAGAAACTTAATACAGTCTAGCACTGGATCGTTATTAGTTTTAACTGGAAGTGCTTATATTTTTCTCAGTACTGTAGCTAGTGATTTTGATAATATCCCTAACCAACAAGTTAATACGACTAGTAGCCCGAATTTTGCGGGGTTAACTGTTGGAGCCGCCGCACTTACGGGCAATACGCAACTTTGGGGAAACTTAACTGTTGGGTCAGCCTCCGTTCCATATGATGTAACTTTTAAGGGCGCTAATTTAAGTTTAGTGTGGGAGGGCGCTGCTAGTGAACTCAAATTTGCTAATAATGTTGAAGCTCGTTTTGGCGCTAACACTAATTTACGTGTATACTATGACAACGCATCGGCGGGTACTAGTTACATTAGGTCAGGTGCCGCTACTGATTTAGTTATTATGGGTGGTTCTAATGTAGACGTTGCTATAAAGGGTGACAACGGGGTCAACACGGGCAAAGTTAATTATTTCTTGGCTGAGGGGTCTACTGGCGAAGCAAGCCTGCATTTTTACGGAAATGAAAAGCTTGCTACAAAAACCACGGGCGTAGATATTACAGGGAATATAACAGTAAGTGGAACTGTTGACGGTGTAGACGTTGCAACTATAGGTCCGCTAGCGCAGAACGCGCTACAGAAAGACGGTACTGTAACTCCTACAGCCGACCTACCTATGGGAGGTTTTAAGCTTACAGGGTTAGGTACACCCACAGCAAACACGGACGCTGTTACCAAGACATACGTAGATAACCTTGTAGCCGCGGGGATTGCCTATCACGCTCCTGTTAGATTAGCGTCTACTGCTAACTTATCCGCAGCGTATGCTAACGGCAGTTCTGGGGTAGGTGCCACACTTACAAACAACGGTACTCAAGCTGCACTTTTGCTTGATGGTATTGCGGCGGTTCAAGGTGATCGCGTTCTTATAGATGCACAATCTAACGCTGCCCATAACGGGGTATATACCGTTACGAACATTGGTTCTGCGAGTATTAACTGGGTACTAACACGTGCTACGGACGCAGATACTTATGCTAACGTAGGAGCTGATGGGCTTGGAGAAGGCTCTGCTTTTTTTGTTACTGAAGGTGTTGCTGAAGCAGGACACCTTAAAGTTTGCAACACATCGGGGGTTATAACATTTAATACAACAAACATTACGTTTGTTCTAGCCGCTGATTCTACTATTTATACTGCGGGTACGGGCGTAGCAATAACCGGGACAGAAATAAGTATTGGTCAGGCTGTAGCAACTACTAATACACCTTCATTTAGTGGCGCGGATTTTACAGCTAATGTAGACTTTTTAGACAATATTCAGGCTAGGTTTGGCGATAATTCTGACCTTGTTATACATGCTCAAACTGGCGTTACCGGTAGTCGGATTCAACATACGACAACGGGCGGAGCCCTTAATATACAATCAGCTTCAACTATTCAGTTATATGATACGGCAAACAGTCGATTGTGGGCAAATTTTGAATCTAGTGATATTACTTTTTATCGGGGTGGAATCGAATCGTTAACGCTAGAGTTTGGTAAGACCGTAATAAATGGGTCAATTGAGATAGGAAGTGCGGTACAACACGCGGGAAATACATCAAATAGAATATCCTTTGGTCCCGATATTCAATTTTTCCGCACTGACAACACCGAGCGTTTTAGGATTGAAAACAGCAATGTGGCTTCTAGGTCGCCATTCTATGCCGCTAACGTTAGTTTTATAAGTAATACCTCTGGGACTGCAACCGGTGACGTTTCGTTAACTAGACCTGCTGCGGAACAAATGTCGTTATTTACTGGAACTCTAGGTAGCGGTACAGAACGAGTTAACTTTAGTGCAAATGGAATAGAAATAAAGACGGGACGTCTGGCGGTAAAAGATACTTCTACGGCAGGTACAGTCCGGTTTCATGAGTCCGCTGCAGGGGCAAATTATGTAGACGTTGTTGGTCCTACAACATTAGCTGCAGATTTTACATTAACTTTACCCGCAGCATCGGGTACTGTTGCATTAACTGCAGATATACCCGCAGCCGGAGTAAGCACAGGCAAAGCTATTGCGATGGCTATAGTTTTTGGATAGGAATGAATTATGGCTAACCCTAATATAGTAAACGTTACGCAGATATACGGTAACACATTATACTATGCTCTAGGCACCACAATAACGTCTCTCAAAGCTGGGTCAGCTAACAACGTACTTAAAATGAACACTATTATTGTAGCAAATATAGATGGCACAAACGATGCTACTTGCGATATTGGTGTATTACGATCAAGTGTCCTTTATTACTTCGCTAAAGGAATTAATGTTCCAGCAAATAGTAGTTTAATTGTGTCATCCAAAGATACTGCATTTTATTTGGAAGAATCTGATGTTCTACAGGGGCTGGCTTCAGCAGCATCAGATTTACAAGTATCTCTCTCTTATGAAGTTATTACTGATACGTAGGGGGAAGTATGGTACATCCTTGGCGTAGGACAGGAAGTGTTTTTGGAAAAAAGGGGGCGGCTGGCTACCCCGAACAAAGTGGGGTATACGATTTAAGAAGCCCCTATTTAAATTTAAATTTCGCCAATCCAATTGGAGAAATTCAATATCTTACTACGGGAGCGCACGTTTTTACCGTACCCGCAGATGTGACTAATGTTAGTTTTCTGTGTATTGGCGGCGGCGGTGGCGGTATGTATTTCAACAATAGTAGTTCAACTTTTACATATAGAATGAATGGTGGCGGCGGCGGCGGTCTTGTGTATGTACCCTCGTTTGGAGTAATCCCCGGAGCCACGATCAATTTAGCTGTGGGAGCGGCTGGTCAAAGTGGGCAATACGCTAGTGGCAGCACGGCGGGTGGTACTTCTAACTTCGGTCTTGCAAGTGCCGCAGGTGGAAACCCCGGAAGGTACAACACTAATGTAGTAGGAGGTGGGGGTTCATCAGGAGGGTATGCTGGTGGGGTTGGTAACACAGGCGGGGGGTCTTTCGGTCTGAATTCTAATGGTTATGGCCCAGCAGGAGGTGGAGGAGCCGCAGGATATACCGCAGGTGGCGGCGTAGGTTGGAACCGCGCTTCTGGTCAACCCACGTATAGCGGAAATGGCGGTGGCGGCGGTGGATGGAGTACGATAGATTATGAAAGTTTTGGCGGCGGGGGTGTAGGTATATTTGGCGCAGGTTCTAACGGAACTCAAGGCGGTCCGAATACTCTAGCGGGTGGTGGTTCAGGCGGCACTAACCCCACATTCAACCAAGTGGGAGGACTATATGGTGGCGGTGGCGGCGGCAATTCAAGTATTTTTTCCGGTACTGGTGGCGATGGCGGACAGGGGGCTGTTAGAGTAATATGGGGCGCGGGGCGCGCATATCCTTCTACTAATACCGCGCAATCTTATAGCGACGGCAACGTCACTATTGTGTAGGAGTCAAATATGAGCTGGCGAATAAATGGGGGACAGATAGGAGTCAAAAGAACATATAATGCCGTTAGCGATGACGGCATATGGGACTTATCTGCACCTTATGACCGTTTAAATATTGTCCCTTCAGGGGAAGCAGTGTTTTCAGGAACAACAACAGGAACCAGTAGAGTTCTTGCGTGGACTGTACCCGCGGGGGTAACCAATGTGTCCGTTGTAGTTGTTTCAGGTGGCGGAGGATCAAGCGGTTGTCCCGGTACTAGTAATCTTAGCGCCGCAGGTGGCGGCGGAGGTGCCCTTGCGTATGCAAACAATGTAACTGTTACTCCCGGATCAAATTGTAGAGTAGAGGTAGGTGGGCGTGGAACTAGAGGTACAAATGCTTTTGATATTCCCGGCGGCAATGGAACTCAATCACAATTTTATACTAGCGCCACAGCTATACCAGCTAATCTAGCTGTATCCTGTTTTGGCGGCATTGGTGGTAGCCGCGTTGCTGGTGGCGGCGGAGCAGGAGGCGTAGTTGCTCAAGGTACGGGGGGAGCAGGAGGCATAGGAGGCGATCCGTTAAATAATAACGGCGGTGGCGGCGGAGGAGGAGCTGGTGGCTATTCCGGTGCAGGCGGCGATGGAGGCGAAGGTAATAGTGGTATAGGCGGAGCGGGAAATGGTGGCGGTGGCGGAGGGGGAGGAGGGCGTAGCTCCGCAGGTACCCTTCCTAATACTGGAGGAGGGGCAGTAGGCGTTTATGGTGCAAGCAGCGATGGAGTTGGTGGAGCCACAAACAATCCGGGGGGCGGGGGGTCTGGTGGCTCTATTGGTACTTCAGAAGGAGGTACTCCGGGGGGAGGTGGCGGTGGAGTAGAAGATGATACGGCTTCGGATGGTCAACTTGGTGGGTATGGCGTAGTTAGAGTGATATGGGGTCCGGCGCGAACTTTCCCCACTACTAATGTTTCGCTGGCCGCCAGCAATGGCAATGTAACTACTTATTGAGGTGAGCAATGTTAGGTTTTGATCCTGTAGCAGCTAGTCCCACGGCAGGACTTGGAACATTTAATGTACTCTTTCCTGTAAATGGGGTAACTTGTACAGTTGTATTAGGGCGTTTAAATATTTGGAACCCAATTTCTCCGGTTCCAAATGGTGCTTGGGTTCCTATTTCTCCCCCAACAGGAAATCAATGGAGTGAAATAATACCTGCGGCAAGCGCTACATATCAGCCGATTGCAATTAATACTGGAACTACCTATACTGCCATAAATCCTAACACTACGACCACGTGGACTGAGATTAAACCGTAGGAAAATACTATGAGTACTTACACCGATAATAACGGCATAGAAAAAATTACCCCGGGGCAGCAAGATGGTGCGTGGGGGGCAACTACAAACAATAATTTTGATTTTATAGACGCTTCCTTAGATGGTCATGTCACAGTAACACTTTCGTCCGCGGGTAGTTCAGCTTCTCCTAATTTAATACCAATAACTGACGCCGTTACCTCAAACGGCAGAAATAGGGTTATAATTATTACTGATGGAGGCGACTTAAACGGCACAGTGTACGTAAAATTAACTCCTGATAACGCAAAAAAAGTTATTTTTATACAGAATAAATTAACTGGTAATCGGGATTTAATCATATCACAACGATCTATATATTCTTACTTAGATGCTTTTGTGTTATCCCCAAACAATGGCGGGTATCTACCTGCCTCTCCGTATCCTGCCGCGGTAGTATCTTTTGATGGACAAGGCTCTAGCGCAAGAGTTACTGGGGTTCTAGATAATCTGCAGACTAGCGGTGTATATGCTAATGATCTAGGTTTTAGGTTAACTTCGGACCCTTTATCAGACCGTTCAGGTTCTATTACTGGGGTAAGTGTAACCGGAGGGTGTTTACGACAAACCCGGACTAGGATGGAGGGATTGCTTGAACGCGTCCTTACAAATTATGATGCAAATGGAACTATAGCCGCTTTTGATACAAAAACATACAATACGTTTGTACTTAATCAAACGGGGAATATTACAGGCCTTAGTTTTTCAAACCTAGACGCTTCAAGTTCGGTTTACAAATGTGACCTTATTTTTATACAGTTTGGAGCGGGTAATTTTACTGTTACTTTTCCTTCTACTTTTAAATGGATTAACAATACTGTACCTTCCGCCGCGTACCCTACTGGAAGAATTCAAAAAGTTAGCTTACTTACTTATGATGGGGGCACTACCTTTTTAGCTGAACAAGCCTTTAATATGTATTAAATATGGATGTAGATACACTCATTAACACCTTCTTTACTGCTTCTATTGCAGGGATAGGGTGGTGGTTAAAAGCGCAGCATGACGAATTAAGACGCGTGCAGATTCTTGTCAATCGTACCCGCGAGGAACTTGCTAAAGAGTATTCTACAAAAGTCGAGAGCAACACGTCCATAGACCGAGTTATAACTAGGTTAGATGCTCTCGACGGTAAGATGGACAGGATGTTAGAACGGTGATATACTAAAAACACTTCCACGTATTCGTGCGCTTTTATTGTAGTTATAACACTAAATAAAAAGGCACAGGGGTATGATTGATCCAGTTACTGCGTTTGCCGCTGCTAATGCCGCTTTCAAAGGCGTTAAGATGTTGGTCGGTGCAGGGCGTGAGATTGAAGACGTTAGCAAGCAACTTGGTGCATGGTACGGCGCAGTCGCAGACATAAATAAGGCTGAGTCTCAACGTAAAAAGCCTACGTTCTTAGAGAAACAATCTCATTCTGGTAACATAGAGCAAGAGGCTATGGACATTGTTGTCCGTAAAAAGACTCTACTAGAGCGGGAAAAAGAGATTAAGTTTATGCTTAATATGCGATTTGGCCCATCAACATACGACGAAATGTTGGGTATGCGTAGGCAGATACGTAAAGAAAGAGAAGAAACTGTGTACGCAGCGATGGAAGCCAAGAGACAAATAGCTAATAATGCGGCAATAGGTGGGTTATCTATAGGCATTATTAGTATGCTCGGTGGTGGTATTTATTTAATTGTATTGGTTACGCAATGATTTTGCTCGCTTCTTATCTTTATGTTAGTTTGGTTAATCCTGAATATGTAACGTGTCATTTGGCTAAACGAGCCACAATACAAGGCGAAAAGGTCTGTATTTACAAAGGACCAAATAATACGGTAGGGTATCACTACCCAAGTTTTAATTTTAAAGAGTGTCCATCTACGTTTCAGTGCCGCTATTCTCCAAACACTAAGCGGCGTCCTACGGTTAAAGAGATAATGAAAGGCTTGCAAGGAGGCTTTGAATGATAACACTACTTAATACATTAGTTGGTCCTGTTAGTAACTTGCTAGATAAATTCGTTGCGGACAAAGATCAAAAAGCCATTTTAGCGCACCAAATAGCCACTATGTCTGAAAAACATGCGCAGGAAGTTATGCTTGCGCAAATTGAAGTTTTAAAAGCTGATGCACGTGGTAATTGGTTTCAGGCGTCATGGAGACCGTTAGTTGGTTGGATTTGTGGTCTATCTTTGGGCATTAACTTTATGGTTAGCCCCATATGCGCAGGGTTTGGAGTTAATATACCCCAAGCAGATATGTCAGTTATGATGCCTCTTTTACTTGGTATGTTAGGCATTTCAGGTATGCGCAGTTTTGATAAACTAAAATCTACGGACTCAAAATGACCAGTGCTATGCAATGCCTCCAAGAAAAAATTGGTAGTACGCCAGACGGATCGTTTGGCCCTAATACTGCAAAAGCGATTGCTAAGCATTACGACTTATCTCCGTATAGAGCCGCGCATCTTCTTGGGCAAGCTTCACATGAAAGTGGGGGGTTTAAACGTACTCGTGAAAATTTAAACTACAGTTGGTCTGGGTTAATGAAAACATGGCCCACAAGATTTAAAACAGAAGAAGAAGCTAAAAAATACCACAGGCAACCAAGTAAAATTGCGGGTAAAGTTTACCTACGTAAATCTCTTGGGAATGAATCAGTAGATGACGCTAGGAATTTTATAGGTAGAGGCTTTGTGCAGTTAACAGGGCGCGCAAACTACAAAGCTTTTGCCACAGATATGAATGTTCCTGAAGTGTTAATAGACCCTAACTTAGTTGAGGGTAAATATGCTTTTGAAACAGCGTTATGGTTTTTTAACAAGAATGATTTGTTTACTGTTGCAGACCGCGGTATAAACGAAAACACTATTACGCAAATAACTAAACGTGTAAACGGTGGTCATCATGGGTTAGACGATAGAATTGCGCAGACAAATAAAATATACCGCTGGTTATCCTAGTGGTCAATACGGAGTAATTTTATGGTTGTTCGGCGGTTAGAATTTGTACCCGGAATTAATACGAGCAAAACAAATTATTCGCGGCCCGGCGGTTGGTTTTACTCTAATTCAGTGCGTTTTGTGCAGGGGCAACCAGAAAAAATTGGTGGTTCTAACACGTTAATAACGGGCCAAGGTAGTACTGCTTTTTTAGGTATAGCTCGCGCTATATGGGATTGGAGTAACTTATCGGGAATACAATATATTGGAGTCGGCACTAATCTTAAATATTATATTGCAAGAAACAATAGATACTATGATGTAACTCCTATTGACTCTACAGAAACATTAGCGGCTAACCCGTTTTACTGCGTTGCCGGTTCAACACTCGTACAAGTCACTGTGGCGGATAATTCGTCTCTCAGTGTTGGTGATTATATAGGATTTAGTCCCGCGTCTATAACGGGTAATGGTGTTACGATAACCGAATTTGCTGCTTCCCCTGCGTCAAATGACTACGATTTTTTGTATAAAATTACTGAAATTCCCACAGGGTCTACAACTACTTTTGTTTTTGACAGTTTTGACACGGCAAGTTCTACTGGAACTTTTGGGGGTTCTGGAGTTATAGTATCGTATTTACTACCTTCAGCATCAGCAACAGATACGGTTCTATCTGGGTGGGGAACTGGTCGTTGGGGACTTGGTAATTGGGGCCATACTCCTGCGGGATCGGTTGAAAATCCTCAACTTATGCGTTTATGGAGCCAAGATAATTTTGGAGAAGATTTAGTATTTGGTCCTCGTGGAGGAGAATTGTATTATTGGGATACTTCTTCTGGAGTAGGTGTTCGGGCAGTTAAATTAAATACTAGGCCCGGAGCGTCCGATGTTCCAGTGATACAAAACCTTATGCTTGTATCAGACTCGCAACGGTTTACTTTTTGTTTTGGGACTAATCCTGTAGGGTCAACGGATCAAGACCCTTTGTTAGTGCGGTGGTCTGACCAAGATAGTGCTACAAATTGGACCCCTAGTGCTATTTCTCAAGCAGGAGGGATAGCGTTATCTAACGGAAATAAAATTGTAGCCGCGCAACAAGCTAGACAAGAAATACTTGTTTGGACCGATACCGCGTTATTTTCATTGCAATATGTTGGTGTTGACAGTGGCGTATGGGGATTAAATATTGTAGGAGAAAACATCTCCATAATGTCTCAAAACTCAATTGCGTATTCTAATGGCGTTGCGTATTGGATGGGTAATGGGGAGTTTTTTAAGTACGACGGCAGAACACAGGTCTTGCGGTGCGATGTAAAAAATTGGGTGTTTGACACCCTTAACTCTATTAACCTTCGTAATGGGCTTGATCGTACTCAAAAAGATCAAGTATGTTGTGGCACTAACGAAAATTTTGGTGAAATTTGGTGGTTTTTTAAAGGCCTAGGCGGTGTAAACAGCAGCGGGGACCCAACCAATTACACCCGCTACAATGATCGGTATGTGGTATATAATTACGAACAAGATATTTGGTATTTTGGTACTTTTTCTACACCCGGGGCGCTTGTAGACGGGACTAGGACTGCGTGGATAGATTCTAGAACGTCAAATAGCCCAATTGCCGCCACCGCACCAAATGAAGTATCAATAAGCTTACGTAATGCCGCTGGACTGTCGCAAATCGGGCGTCTAGTACAACAGGAAATAGGGAACGACATTGTACAGATTGTAGATGATAACGGAGTTTCTCTTTTTTCGTCGCCAGTTACAGCTACTCAGGTTTTACCCGCAGTTATAGAATCTACTATGTTTGATTTAGACGGAGGGGACCGGTTTATGTTTGTAGATCGTATTTTGCCCGACATATCTTTTGACGAAAGTAGTCAGAGTACTGCCTCCGCTACTATAATTGTATCTGCGCATGACACTGCTGGAACAGGAACGCACCCCCCAGTAGGCGGCACGAACGGCGGTATTAGTGCGGTGGTGCAAGTAAATAGTCAGGGGTGGGAGTTTACTAATAGTGAATACTCAGTTCGTATGCGGGGGCGTGCCATGACTTTTAGGATATATTCTGATTCTAATAATTCACTGGGTGTAAAATGGCATTTAGGAGTTCCTAGAATTAACATACGTGCTGATGGACGAAGGGGAAAAAACGTTGTCGGGTAATGATTTAGTAGTAGAGTTTCGCGCTCCTGCGTTGGGGGTAGCCGCTAAAGAGTATAATCAACAGTTGGAAGAACAACAGTTAAACATCTTGCGTCTCTACTACACTAGGATAGATAATGCGCTGCGAAATAACAGTCAGGCGTTACAATCGCAAGCTATGGGATGGTATATGAGCTAATGTCTAATAGATACGTAAATGCAAAATTAAAACTAGACACAACAGGTACTAGAGATTTGTATACATGCGCAGAACAAACCACCGCGATAATAAAATCTATTAGTGTGTGTGATTTTTCTGGCAGCGGAGATACTATTTCAATATTTATAAAAAATGGAACGCCTGTCTACGTTCTCTTCGTTAAGGCAATTACCGGTACATTAGAGTTGTTAACAGCTCCGTTAGTGCTAAACACCGGAGATATACTACAAGTCACCGCTGCAAATGCAAATAGATTAGATATAGTCGCTAGTGTTCTAGAAATTACTTAGTATACTATACGTACCCTTAACAAATAGGTGCGTAAATGAACTTTTTAGACCTCTTCGATGCTTGTGTAATCGAAACCAACCCGCGTCCAGACAAATATACAAAACCAACATCTTTAAATATAGGCCTTAGTGAAGAAGACATTGGGCTAGACAGTCTAGACGTTACACTTGTCCTTGTACTTTTGTTTGAAATCTATGGGATACCAGAGACAGAAGATTTTGCTGTACCTACTACAAGCTTAGGCGCGGTTTGCGATTTTATGCACGACAACAAAACTAAAGATTTTGACACAGTATCCGCGGCTATGGAGACTGTAACATGATATACTTATCTAAACTTTTTAGTACCTCAACAACCGCAACCACACTTGTAAATGATGTACCGTTTCCGCAACATGCGCATATCATACCTAGTACTTTTAGGCGCGCTAAATCGGGATTAAAATATCCCCCGCATACATTATTAGAAACTGTAGTTACAAACGAAGCAGTAGAATATGTGTTAAATAATCCAGTAAAAGGCAAAACAGGATTTATATTTGCCGCAGGTAATCAAGGCTGGATGGGTAATAATGGTCGATATGATAAAGATGATACTACTGAACTGCACTACAAAGTAAAACTGCCCTTTATTGTGCTTACCAATATATACGCAGGTCGTATTGCAAGTATATTTCATGTCCACGATCATGTATCTACAGACGCTAGCGCCTGCGCTTCAAGTTTAAAAGTTATGATGGACGTGCAAAACCTAATGAATAATTTTGATTTTGACCGCGTTATTGTGCTTACTGGAGAAGACTCAGTTAACAACCTTACATTAGAATTTTTTGGCGAGGCTGGGGCTAGTTTACAATACAAAGACGAAGAACACACACGCCCGTCTGCTTTCGATAGTAGCAACCAAGGATTTTTTCTAGGGCAAGGTGCAGCTTTGTGTATATTTGAAAAGGATCACAGGGGACTAGACAATCCCGAGGCCGCGTTTCTTGGGGCGTACACGTCTGCAGAAAACAACACAAATCCCCTTGGACAACGACCTGATGGCGAAGGTTATTCTAAAGCTATTGAAGGCTCCTTACATGTGGCAGGGGTACGTAAGGAAGATATACAGGTGGTAAAAAGTCATGGGACAGGCACAGAGGTAAACAACAGGGCAGAAAAAACGGCGCTACAACGTAGTTTAGGAGAGTTTATGGCTACATCTTACAAACAACGTATAGGTCATACTATGGGGGCTAGCGGGTTATTAGAAACGGGGCTGTTGCTTAATGATTTAAAACGAGGTATTGTTCCGAAAATCCTCAATAGAACTGAACACGATGATGTGTTTTTGTCCTATGATGCGTCTGCTCCAAATAAAGGAGCGTTTATAAGTTTAGCTGCAGGTATGGGTAACGTCTATTCAGCAGCTATATTTTCGACAGGGGTGTAGCTTTTGGAAGTAATTGATAGTAACGAAAGAAAATTATCTCCCCCGGAAATAATTATAGCTGCGTTAAGTAATCTTGGGTCGGGAGACTACACTCCGCAAGAAGGATTAGCCGCCATGGCGGTAGAAATAGATCAACCAAACACAGATTTATTAGAGTTAGGTAATACTGTTTTTATTGGTCACAGAGGTACGGGTAAAAGCAAACATAAAATGTGGGGTAGAGGACTTACCGTAGATACAGCTCAAAATTTTATATCCGCGGGGTTGAAATATTTTACCCATCTGCAAGAGTTGGGCATTACCCAATACACTACTGAATACGATGGCGCGATATATGATAGCGCGTTTAAAACGTGGAAACGTTATGGAGATCGTGCAGATACTAAGATAGCCGTAGGTAGATTATCTGACGGAAATTCAAGAGCTTTTGTTGAATTAGGTGAAATTCCTTTATCTAAGGTAATGTAATGAGCTTTAACCCAATAAAAATAGTTAAAAAAGTATTTAACAAAGCTGTTGATCTTGTCCAAGATGTAGTGGGCGCTGTTGGAGACATGGCTGATTGGGTCATGGATGAAATAGTCGATCCGGTTTTTGACGCGATACAAGACGTTGATTTATGGGACGTAGCTAAAGTTGCCGCCGCTGTATACGCACCATGGGCTATACCCCTTATTTCAGGGGCAGAAGCAATAGATCAAGGTGGTGATCTTGGAGACGCTTTTAAAGCCGCTGCAATTTCTTACGTATCGGCTGAAGCTGGCGCTATGGCTGGGGATTATGTTGGGACTGCTGTAGGGGAGGCTACGGGCAGTCAAATAGCTGAAACAATAACAACCGCGGCAATTTCAGGGGGTACTAGAGAATCTGTAGGCGCAATAGCTTACGGAGAAGACCCCCTTAAGGCCTTTATTGCAGGAGGTGTAAGTGCGGGATTGTCCGCGGCAATGGGTGAGATTGATACACTTACTGGAGCCAAACTTGAAGGAGTAGTAGACGAAGTTACTGGGGAAACTATTGTTCAACAAGTAGGCGGCGCTTTCTCTAAGCTTCCTCCTACAGCGCAAAATATTATAAAAGATTCTCTTGCGGCAGTTGCTACAGGACAAGATATTGATGCAGGAGTTCTCGCTGGGGCTATAGCAAGAGCACATGTAACCACAGACTTAGTAAGCGCCTTTATTGGAGATAACGTAGACTTAGAAGCCGCTGAAATTGCGGCAATTACTTTAGCCGTTCAACGTTCTGCCGCCGCCGCTGCATCCGGCGGTTCTATATCTGACGCAGTAATGCAAACAGTAACTCAATATGGGCAAAATGAGTTTAATAAAGTTGCAGGAGAAACGGTTAGAACTGGAATTAATAAGGTATCAGGGGCGTATCAAAATTTAACGGAAGCAGTTGATAAGATAGACGCCACGGGCGCAGAACGTATGGCCGTTGCGGAAGAATACAACGCGTTAAAATTTGAATATGATGCTGCTTACGAAGTAAGAAGGGCAGCTAAAGAAGATTTTGATGATGCCAAAGCTAACTTTGAAGCAAACTCCACATTTTTAAATCAAGAAATTGCAATGGCCGCTAATGCGGTTCAAAAAGAAGCGGACAACGCTTTTTCTAAAGTATATGACGAGATACTGCCACAACTTGAACCGCTTGAACTTGAATATGATCGCCTAAATGATTTAATTCAGACGTATGAAGTAGACCTTTCCGCTGCACAAGACGAGCTAGTATCAGGCACTTCGTTAATGAGCGAAGAGTTTGTTCCTCTGTTTGGCGCTATAGACAAGGCTTTTGTCTTAGGTATGGTTCCTGATTTTGATGAGGAAAGTTATAGAAAATTTAACAGTATTCCTGAAGGTGAAGACGCTTATTTTCATTGGTTAACTATTGGTAAAGATGAAAATTTACCTACAAACGAAACTGAATACGAAAACGCATTTAATCGTAGACGCACGCAGTTAATAAATCAAACATTAGGTAGTCAGTTTCCGGGTTTAACTATTGCTAGTATTTCAGAAAATGAAGTTAAGCGTGTTATCAGTAATATAGATGAAAAGTACTCAACTTTAGCCGAACTTAACGATGCTTCATATGTAGATGTTGCTCAGCTAATGTTGCAAGACGCTGGAGAAGCGTTTGTACAAAAATGGAACCACACAGCATATAATACTTGGGCTGAAAACAACCCTGAGCTTGTTCCAACTGGCGGGGGTGTAGATAAAGAATTAGACGAAGATGGTAAAGTAATAGTAGAGTTTGCCGCTAACACCACTCTTACCCCAGAAATAATGGACCTTTTGGGGCGCTTAGACCCTAGTTATATAACTGACGGTATGGAAGGCGAACAATTAACTGACGCCGAATTATCAATTTTAAACTCCGCCATGAAACCGCCGACTGCAGCACAAGAGTTTGTGATAGATAGTTTGTCTCTTGATCAAGAGACAGCCGCAATGGCGATAGCAAGTAATCAAGCAAGTGTTCAATTAAGCCCTAACGGACTTAAAAAATGGGGCGAAACAGTATATAAATCTCCTGAGTGGAGCGAAAAATACGGGCAAATGGTGTACCGTTACGAATACACTCAGCTAACTGGTGGTGTTTTACAAAGCCAAAGCGAGGAGTATGAAGGTACTGGTATAGGAATTTATAAAGACGGAGAAGCTACAGGTCAGGTAGGAGTACTGTATAAAACTCTTGATAACGATACATGGTTAAACGCAGGTAATCCTGATCTTATAGATTTTGAAGACAGTTCACTTGCCGATGCAGGACTAACGCTAAAAGAAATTAAAGACGCTGACCCTACTCAATTTTCTACTATAGCGGCAGGATTAATAGATTTTAATGACGGTGTTGGACAGGCTGGAGCAGATGTAAAAAATGCCCTAGTAGAAAATTATGGGGATGCAGTTTACGAAGGTTTAAGAAACGTTAAGGTTTGGACTGAATCAGCGCACAACCAAGAAGATGACAGCAAGAATTGGTATTTAGACGCCGTAGGGTCTGCAACTAAAGGCGTTGGGGGTATACTTGAATTTACCAACGATGCTGTAAGTTTAATGTTAGGGTATGACCCTAATTCTGGTTCCGCTATTAAAATGGCAAACGCTATTTCTAATTTTGGTGGGGACATAACGTCACAAGCGTTTAAAGATCAAGTAAAAGTATCATCTGCTAATGTAGCAGACGCGGAAGGGGCTTATGCTACTTTATTAGCGTTTGGCACAGAAATTACCGATACTAACGGTTCGTATTTAACTGCTATTGTTTTTGAAGAGTTATCTCAAGAATTATTACCTGCGTTAGTTACTCGCGGTACATCCCTTTTTACTCGGGGACTCGCTAAAGAAAGTCTTGAGCAGTTAGGGCAAGAAGTAGCAACTAAATGGGCTGATGATCTTGCGCTAGGGGCAGGCGCAGCTACTGATATTATAGAGTCGTTTGGTGGTTCTGCTGGGGGTATGTATGATGAATCTTATGATTACCTTATTGCAGCGGGTTACAGCGAAGATGAAGCTGAACTTTTAGCTTATGATAGAGCTATAGCGTCTGGTACTGCCGCATCAGTATTTACGTTGGGGTCTTTTGGTGTTGGTGGATTAGACTACGATAAATATATACTTGGTAGAACAACTAAAAGCGCCGAGGGAAATGTACCTTGGACTGAGTTTACTCAACGTGTAAGTAATAACGCGTCTATAGTAATAGGTGAAGCTGGGTCTGAAGCTTTAGAAGAAGGCGCGTCTACCTATGTTGACGAACTTATACTGCATGACCTTGATCCTGATAGAGATATTTGGGGTAATGTAGCTGCGGGAGCGGCAATAGGTGCTGTAGCAGGAGCGGGTACTGTCGGCGGTGCTATGGCTGTCGGGAGTATTTTATCTAAAACAAACTCTACAATACATAACATTGTTGCAAATGCCCCTCCTACCCCAGAGGGAGCTATCGCCGCTGGAGAGCAATTAGCTGCGGCAGGCTTAACAGATTCTGTAATAACTAATAATATATTAAACGAAATAGACCCTGATTCATATACTTCTACCGCGGATGTACAATATTTATTTAAAGAAATTAACCCTGATTACGTAGGGTCTATGGAGGAGTTTGAATCTTTTGTTGCTTCAGGTTCTCCTACTGATAGTAACCAAATAGACCCCATTAAAGAATATATAAACGAAAATTATATTGATATAGACGAAGTTAAACTTGCGGCAAAAGCACAAGGTATAACTTTAGACGATGAACAAGCGTTAGCGTATGTACAACAGATAAATCAAAAAGAAGCCGAAGCTGCAATTACTGCCGAGTATAATCCGCAAGGCACTACAGAAACTGAACTTATGGCTGCTTTTGAACGCCTTGGGTACACAGACGAAGAAAGAGATCAGTTTACCAACAGCGGCGGGGTTCGGAACGTTGAGAGATTAGAAAAACTCAAACAAATAGAAATTGACAAGTATACGGGGGCAATACGTGATGATGAGTTAGATGAGCTACTGTTTGGGTATGTAGACCCACGCCAGCTTACGCAAGAAGAAAAAGATGCTTATGTAAAAGAATTAGGGTATACACCTGAAGGTGATGAGTTAGACGAGCTACTGTCACCGTCTAATTTTAATATGGGTTTAAATACAGAATACGAAAAACTTGCCAAACGAGAGCTTAAGCAGTTTATAGACCCTTTTGTAGTTGATTCTAATGAAGCTAAAAAAGCTTATGAAGACCTTGGACTTTTTGATGTACAACAAGGTGATATTGACAAACTTACTGGGCAATATTCTGAATCTGAAGTTGCGGGAAGGGCAAAAGATAACCTTACAACGGCGCAACTAAACAGTGTATCAGCATTATTAGGTAAACCTGAACGGTTTATTACTGACGCTGATATTAATTTTATAAGTGATTTGCTTGCACAGGATGCCGCGATTAGTGAGATACAAACATCAAAATATGATGTAACTGGGGATTCTTTAGTGGATCAAGCGGATATTACTGCAATGCAAGGCGTAATAGATTCTGATGCGGACGCACAAACTGAATTCTATAATACCCTAAATACAACTAATCCAAATAGTGTGTTTGGGGCAGCAACAGGCATAAACGCGGCTTTAAATACGCAAACAGATTTAAATACTGATTTAAATACGCAAATAAATACATTAATAGACACAAATATTACGCAAAGACAGCAAGAAAAAGAAGTGGAAAAAGAAGAAGAAATATTTGATATGGTATCTCAAAAGGGACGTGGGTCTACATCAGAAGGCGAAATAGCCAAAATAGATTACATTTACGACTTTGAAGATATGCTAGCTAACCCCGAACAACGTAGTAAATATGCGTTTAGTGGCAACAAAAAACCTACTTTTTCTACGGGTGGACAAGTTATGAGTGAAAATGATATACTATTAAAGTTAATTGGAGAGAATTAATGAGCGATTATTGGGATGAATTTCAAGATAACTACAAAAATGACGATGGCTCATGGAATTTTGGTAAAGTAGCTAATACCGCGGGTATGTTAGCCTCATTAACGGGTATAACAGACATAGGTAATTCTACAAGGCCTCAAACAGGATATCAAGGTGGCATTGATGACCTAGTACGCCAACGACAAAGAGTAGAAGGCACTAATGACCCAAGCCGTAGACCCGGAGGTGCTGGGCAGCGTTATTTTACTAAATCTCGATATGTAGCAGCTCCAGAAACTGCCGCAACACTTCCGTCACTTGCAGAAGAAGCAGCGGGTCTTAAAGCCGCAAACGCGGCAAATGTAGCTAAACAAGTTACTATTCCTGTAGTAGACGAACCTGCAACACAAAGCGGTACAAGTGAGTTTGGTATAAACGCGCAAGGGGGTATAACTCAACTTGTTGATAACTCTAATTTATCTTCTACTGATGCCGATTATACTATAACTCCCCAGCCCAACAATTTACCAGACCCGGCACCTACGGTGGCAACACCTGATCCGATTACAACAACATCATCTGTTGTAGACGAGGCCGCATACGCTCATTTAGACCAACCCGGTGTAGATGGAATGAGAAATGCTATGGAAGATTCTATTGCGGGAAATATTGAAAACGAACTGCAAAATCGAGAAAACGATGATAGATACGCCGCAGGCGGTCTTGCGGGTTTAAAAACCGAAGCACAAGGAAATAGGCAACCACAACCTAGTAGATATCTTAACGGTTCTACGGATGGCATGGCTGATAAAATACCCGCCTCTATAGACGGTATGCAAGAAGCACGTTTAAGCGATGGTGAATTTGTTATTCCTGCAGATGTAGTTAGTCACCTTGGTAATGGTAATTCTAACGCAGGCGCAAAAATATTGGAAAATATGATGGGTCGTATTAGAAAACAACGTACAGGCACTACAGAACAAGCTAAACAAATAGAGCCTAAAAAATTCTTACCGGTAAGGAGTTAAATTATGGCTGTAGAACTAGATGCCAAAGGCAATGCGATTGACACCGGAAGTTCTGAAGTATTAGCTGATTGGGTTGGTGACTACGCTACCGACATGTTGGCTGAAGGTAAAGCGGCAGTTGACGCTGGTTATGAAGCCTATACGGGGCCGTTAACCGCAGGGGTAAGTGATACTCAAACAGCAGCATTTGAAGGTGTTGCTGGATTAACGATGCCAACAGACACTGAAATGGGCGCGTTTAACCCCCAAACTTTTACAGCAGATAACGCGCAACAATATATGAACCCCTATCTTGACGCTGCCTTACAACCGCAGATAGACGCGGCAGTTAGAGATTCAGAAATACAACGGTTAAAAAACAATAGCAGGTTAACTCAAGCAGGCGCATATGGCGGGTCTAGACAAGCTATTATGGAATCTGAAGGTAATCGTAATTTATATGATAGAGTCGGTGCTTTACGCTCTACAGGCTACGCCGATGCTTACGATAAAGCTATGAGTCAATTTAATACTGAACAATCAGCCGGACAAACTGCTAACACTGCTAATAATATTTACGGGCTAGATGCTTTACGTCTGCAAGGAGATTTGGGCGCAGAAGAACGAGCTATTACTGCAGAAGGTGTACTCGCGGATAAAGCGCAGTTTGAAGAAGAACGGGATTATGATTTTCTTACTACTCAGTTTTTGTCCTCCTTGTTACAAGGCTTGCCTACATCTGCCTCACAGACAGATTTTGAAATTCCTAGTCAATTGGATTTAGCTACAATGACCGCTAGTGATTTTGAAGCATGGGCAAAGAATTTTACTGGTGACCAAGTTGGTGAAATTATTGAGG
>TARA_R110001632_G_scaffold125748_1_pt1 | contig 31811 bp, 31 predicted proteins | sample TARA_R110001632 | Tara Oceans TARA_R110001632 (sample SAMEA4398266) | marine metagenome | biome: Polar Biome; feature: [SRF] surface water layer (ENVO:00010504); material: water (ENVO:00002006), including particulate matter (ENVO:01000060) such as... | depth 5 m
ATGCCTTGGACTTCCTATTTACTAATCTTAATTGCAGTAGTTGCTTTTGTGAGTGTTGTTCTCTATTTTTTTCAAGAACGAATTCTCTTTCATCCAGAAAAATTGCCTGAAGATTTTAAATTTCAGTATGAAAATCAACAAGTAGATGAATACAATTTAGAATTACCAGACGGAACCATTATCAATGGACTGCATTTTAAAGTTGAAAAGCCAAAAGGACTCGTTTATTACTTAAAAGGAAATTCTAAAAGCATTAAAGGTTGGGGAAAATTTGCTGTAGACTTCACCATTCATAACTATGATGTAATTATGATAGATTATAGAGGTTTTGGGAAAAGTACCGGTAAATTAAGTCAAGAGAGCATGAAACACGATGCTTTGTATGTCTATGATCGTTTAAAAGAGAAAGTAAAAGAACAACATATTATTGTGTACGGACGATCGCTCGGAACAGGTTTGGCTACCAAAGTAGCTTCCATTAATAAACCAAAAGCTTTGGTCTTGGCTTGCCCTTATTTTAGCATGTCTAAAAATGTAAAACGGTATTTGCCATTAATTCCTTTAGGATTAGTGATGCGTTATCAAATGCCAACCTACAAATGGATTAAATATGTAGAGTGCCCCATTAATATTATTCATGGAACCAACGATAAAGTTATCAGATTTAAATCTAGTTTACGCTTGTCTAAACTAAAACCAGATTCTACAAAACTGTTTCCAATTATTGGTGGCGGACATAAAGATTTACACAATTATGAAAGTTACCATAGAGCCTTGGGTGAAATTCTGAACTCTAAAAAGATAGTAGCCTTAGACAGAGAAAAAACGAGCATCGATTTTATAAGAACAAAAAAGAAAAGGAAATGATTAAAAAAATCATCTACGGAATTTTCATTTTTTTAGGTGTTGGATTGCTTTTGTTTTATATTTTTCAAGAACGATTTTTGTTCTTAAACGGTAAAAGAGTTCCAAAAAATGTGGTGTATCAATTTCCGCAAGTATTTACGGAAGTCAATTTAAAAACAGCAGACAATGAAACCATCAACGCACTTCATTTTACCTTAGAAAAACCAAAAGGAATCATTCTCTTTTTTCATGGAAATAAAGGAAATTTACAACGTTGGGGAACCATTGTTCCGTATTTATTAGAATACAATTATGAAGTATTTGTAATAGACTATCGTAACTACGGAAAAAGTACCGGAAGTTTCAATGAAGCACAAATGTATACCGATGCTTTGTTGGCGTATGATTATGTGAAAACTAAATTCCCTGAAGATAAAATTGTAGTGTACGGACGTTCTTTAGGGGCTACTTTTGCGACCAAAGTTGGAGCAGCAAATAACCCAAAACACGTAGTTTTAGAAGCGCCGTTTTACAATTTAAAAAGAGCTACACAATTTTACTTTGCTTTGTCACCAACCTTTTTAGTGAAGTATCCTTTTAGAACCGATAAAATGATTGGTAATATAACTTCTCCTATTACTTTCTTTCATGGAGATGATGACAGAACCACATCTTTTACCCATTCTAAAGAGCTTTTTGATTTGGTGAAGTCTTCACAGAAAGAGTTTGTGCCAATTCCTACTGGAACACATCATAACTTAAAAGAGTTTGAAGTATATCAACAGAAAATGAAAGCACTACTTTCGGATAGTTTAGAGGAATAAAAGCTGTTACAATTTTTACAAAGTGATTTCATTGTTTTTTTTAATTTTCATTCCCGCCTCTCGAACGGTCATTGAGGCTCTCGTGTGGTCATTGAGGCTCTCGAAATGACATCCTAATTCAATAGTTGAGAGATTAAAGAAACAGAGAAAATAGTCAGCATAAACCAACCAATAAAACCTTGAATAATTGCCAAATAACGTGGTAAGCCTTTAATGGGAATTTCTCCAAAACCTAAGGTTGTAAATGTGTTAATGGATAACATTAAGGCGTTTAACATTTTAATCAATACATCATAACAAATTGCAACGGTAAAAGCACTAATTAATAAAATGGATTTCCAAATACGTTTACTTTTTGGCAACTCACTCCAAGTGCCTTTCATAATATCTACACGTTTTAGAATATTTGCAGAAAGTTTGGTTCCAGAAATGGCCCATTTGTAGAGTGGAAGTGCAGTAGCAGTAAAAAACTTTGGAACCGTTTTTCCTTGTTGTTCTACTAAGGTTTTAAACTCATCAAACTCTAATAAATCTTCTTTTTGATTGTCTAAATACACTTCATGAATTCCTGATTTTTTATTCATATAGGTAAAGAAAAAGGCATATCTGTTCATAATTCGTTTTCTACCATGAGCATCCCAAGAATTTGGAAACAACAAATAAATAAAAGCAAAGAGTAAAATAACATACATCGAAAAAATTACCGCTCTTTCTGGCTCTGTTCCATAGCCAGAAAACACTTTTAAAAATTGATTGATTCTCCATTTAAAAAAGGTTTTAAAGGTTGGTGATTCTGTATATAAAAACTTAAGATGCCTTGTGTCAAGATTCTTCATCTCAACATAACAGGCATTATAGCTTTCTTGGTCGCCACGTTTTTGATAACTTTCTAAAAGAGATTTGTATGAAGCTATAAGGAGATCGTAATCTTCTTTAATCTCAAAATTCATTGAATCAGAAACCATATATACTTTTGCATCTGGTCTTAAGGGACTACGAGGATTAACAAAAAGTTTTCCACTTGCCTGTTTAAAAGGTATATAGGTATTGCTTTCGGGTAGTTGAGCACCCGTTAATTCAATTAGGTTAATCTGATTTTCTACTAAATGAATTTTTCGTTCTATGATGGCACTTCTTATAGATATAGTATCAATCTTAGAATTTCTTATATCGACTTCCGAAATTTGTGAACTTCCAAGATAAATCATGTTAAAATTGCTATTTTTTATAGATAATCTCGGTTTTCCTGGAGTTCTAGTTAATTGAATATGTTTTTTAACCGCAACATTGGTAAACGAAAAACTAGCGCTCTCGTTGAAATCAAAAAAACCTATCATGTCTTTAAATTCACAATTATAGAAATTAAAGTAAGAGAATCTATCAGTGCCTTTGATAGAAAAACGTTGGTCTACTATGATGTTTTTTATAAAAAATCCAGAAATAGGTTCAGAAGTATAGTTGGATATTCTCAACCAGCCTTTAAAATGCAAATTTTTTATAACCTTTGCTTTACCTGTTCCAAAGTCATTCACAAATTTTAACCCATCTACAGTAATATTCTTATTAAAAACAATAGAGATGTTTTCTCTTTCAGCATTTATTAAAAAACTCCGATCTTCAAAAACTAAACTATCTTTTTTTACATCGATTAATATCTTGATGTTTTTTACTTCATAAATTGAATCTTGCCAGTTGTTAACTTCTTTAGCCCAATCTGTTATAGATGGTATTATACGCCATTTGATATCATCCTCTTGAGAGAAGCCAATTAGAGTAGACAGTAAAGCAACAACAAGTAATAACCTTTTCATATCAATTTAATAGTTGAGAGATTAATGAAACAGAGAATATTGTCAGCATAAACCAACCAATAAAGCCTTGGATGATCGCCAAATATCGTGGCAACCCTTTAATTGGGATTTCTCCAAAACCTAAAGTAGTAAAGGTGTTAATAGAGAGCATTAAGGCGTTTAAAACTTTGATAAATACATCATAACAAACTGCAATTAAAAAAACGGTAATTAATAAGATAGATTTCCAAATCCGTTTCGATTTTGGTAACTCACTCCAAGTACCTTTCATGACGTCAATTTTTCTTAAAAAGGAAGTCGATAATTGCGTTCCGGCTACAGACCATTTGTAAATAGGTAAGACAGTTGCTGTAAAAAACTTGGGGACTCTCTTATCGGATTTTTCAATCAGTTTTTTGTACTCATCATAGGCTAATATTTCTTCTTTTTGCCCTTCTAAATACACTTCATGAATTCCGGCTTTTTTGTCCATGTATTTTAAGAAAAAACTATACCGATCTAAGATTCTGTTTTTTCCATGTCGATCCCAAGAATTGGGAAAGAACAAATAAAACAAAGCAAATACAAAAATTACGTAGACAGAAAAAGTAATGGCTTTAGAGGGTTTGGTGCCATAGTTAGAAAAGACTTTTAAAAACTGATTAACTTTCCATTGAAAATAGGTATCAAAACTAGGATTTGCTTCAAATTGATATTCTAAATGCTGGGTTTCAAAATCTTTTAAATTCATATACACAGCATTGGCACTTACCATATCAAAGTTTTCGCGATAATGTCTATACAATGCTCCTCTTAAAGCCGCCTCACCACCATATACTTCTAGGTTTTGAAATCGTAATTTTTCTTTATAATAATTAGCAAAAGAATCGGTACTAATTTTCTCATATTCTTTATCGGGTAATAAAGCAGTATAATTAGCAAATGCATTATGAGAGGTGATGGAGTTGTTAAACTGTTTCCATTCAATTAAATCAGAAGGTTTTAAATGGGTTAAATTTAATTGTACTCCTTTGCTAAAATTATTTTTTTTAACAACAAGATTGTCAATCGTTTCTTTTGCTTGAAAAATTACTCTAGGAGTCTCAAATTGATTGTTAACAAAAGACAACGACTTGTTTTTAGTAAAATTTAAACGACTTGTGCCCTCACCTTTAATGATATTATCAGTAATAACAGTAAAATTATTTAATTCATTTGTTATGAAATTAAAACGATTATTTTCCTCTCTTTTCTGTTCTGAATATTTTGTGTAGATCGTATTTTTATAAAACTCCATATAGGTTGTTTTATCTTGAAAAGGAGTATTGGAGTAATGATTAATAATAAGACCTTCTTTAAAAATATTTTTACTCATAGAAAAGCCTTGGCTAATTTTTTTGTCTTTAAAAAACTTCTGTTCAATTTCGAAGATTGTACTATTAAAAAAACTAAACTCTTTTTCGAACATACAGTGGTGAAGATCGAATCCTAACACATTGTTAAATTCAACTTTTTCTTTAAAATGTAGATTAATAAGATACCCACTGTAATACCTTGTATTTACAGAATTATCTTTGTCAAGTACATTCATTTTTGTAGAAAAATAGACATTTGTAAACTTGAGCTCTTTGTGGATCTCTATTTTCTTAGGGCTTTTATTTACAGGAGTTATGTCCATAAAAGCATACTTTGTAGTAGTTAGTAAAGAATCTGTTTTGGCATTGTATTTTATGTGTGAATCTTTTAAAGTAAACACACTGTCTTTTTCTTTGGCAATCATATCAAACAATTGCGCATAAGAATATTCTTTAAGATTTTTGCTTGGTGTTTGAGAAAAACTGCTGATAGAAAACAACACAGCAAATAGGAATAGAATCTTTTTCATTTTGTCATTTCGAAGTGAGTCCTTTTTTTTCGACTTTTCGACTTCACTCAAGATAAACTTATGAGAAATCTTATATTGAGATTCCTCCTCATTCTTCGTTCGGAATGACAAGAATTGTGGAATTATCTTTTTCATAGTTAGTTTGTTTTTGTCATTCCTGCGTAGGCAGGAATCCATATTGTTTTAAATTGTTTTTGTAGATTCCCAATCACACTTCGACTCTTCTCAGTGGGACAGTTGGGAATGACAGCGTTTGTGTTTTTCATGCTAATTCAACAATTGCGAGATTAATGACACACTAAATATAGTCAACATAAACCAACCAATAAAGCCTTGGATGATGGCTAAATAACGAGGCAGTCCTTTAATAGGGATTTCTCCAAAACCTAAAGTTGTAAAGGTGTTGATGGAAAGCATTAATGCATTGAGCATTTTAATCAAAATATCATACAATACAGCAATGGTAAACGCACTAATTAATAAGATAGATTTCCAAATACGTTTAGATTTTGGTAAGTCGCTCCAAGTGCCTTTCATAATGTCGATTCGCTTTAAAAACGAAGCCGATAATTTGGTGCTAGAGATTGACCATTTGTACAAAGGCATTGCGGCAGCCATAAAAAAAGTTGGAATCTGTTTCTTTGATTGTTGCATATAGTTTTTAAAGTCTTCTGAGGCTAACAATTCGTCTTGTTGTCCTTCTAAATACACATCGTGCATACCTGCATCTCTGTTCATATATTTGGTAAAAAATCGAAAACGATTCATCAAACGGTTTTTCCCATGGCTATCCCAAGTGTTTGGAAAGAAAAGATAAATCAAAGCAAAGAAGAAAATCACATAAACAGAAACCACAATCGCTTTTGATGGCTCTGTGCCATAATCGGAAAAGAGCTTTAAAAACTGGTTGACTTTCCATTTAAAGTACGAACGAAATCCTGGGTTTTGGTCATGTTCTATTTTTAGACGTTTTGTTTCAAAATCTTTTAAATCAATATAAACTTTGTTGGCTATTTGCGTATTGTAGCGACTTCTATAATGACTATAAAAATGACTTTTTAATGAGGTTTCGCCTGCGAAAGCTTCTTCATTGTAGATTCTAACCGAATCTATATATTGTTTTGCTAAACGATTGCGCATTTCTGCTGAAAATTGAACAGGGTATCTATTTTTGGTTTGAAGCGTATAATTCATAAAAGGATTGTAGGCCACAAATCCTTTTTCGAACTGATTCCAATCCAATTCATCTGCAGAAGAAAAAGGGTCTAACTCTAAAAACACAGGTGAAGAAAAACGATTGTTGGTCCATCTAAATTTACCTTCTTGACTTGTTTTCGAAATGTGTATAAAATCGCTGTCAAAGAAGTTGTCAATGATACGTACTATAGAGTTTTTATAGACGGAGTAAAAAATATAGTCAAAATTTGAAATGGTATTTTCTTCAAAAACAAAAAATTGACTTCCTACAAGTCGGAAACTGAAACCACGTACTTTTTGGATTGGATTAAATGTATTGCCAGTAAAAACAGTATTACCATTATTGGAACTATCCTCGCAATTGCTAAAATAACTAAAGTCATCGAAGAAGTCAGAATACTCAATATATTTCGAGTTCCTAAATACAGACGAATCAGGGTTTTTGCGATTGCAATTAGACATTGAATAACGTACGGGTGCATCAAACTGACAATACTTAATATATAATGATGCAACATCTTCTAATAGGATACTTTTTTTGAAATGGATATCCAGCAATACACCTTCTAATTCGCGAGATCTGTTGTTAAAACCCCAAGAGAAATCAATATTATTTAGCTCAAGATGTTTGGTAACAACAATATCATTTCTATACACATAGGCTGTGTCTTTTTTTTCATTAGGGCTTGCATTAGTTCTAAAGCGCTGATCTGTTTTCGGATTGTACTTTATTAAAGCATCTTTGAGTTTGAAAACAGAATCTTTCTCTTTTTCAATCATTTTAAAAAACTCAGTGTAGGAGTATTCTTTGTATTTAGCTTCTTGAGAAAACCCAATAAAATAAGTTATAAGCAGAAGCGAGGTAAAGAAGTATTTCATAGGTAGTTGATAAGAGGTTAAATTACAAAAAAAGAAATAATCTACTGAATGTCTTTTTGTTATCTAGAGAAGCTGTGTATTTTGTTCTTTTTAAATACAAGAAAGCCTACCTTTGTCAAAATTTTTTTTGGCATGACCACTTTTCAAGATTTAGATTTATCTAATCAACTTTATAATAGTATAGAAGAGTTAGGATTTACACATCCAACTCCTATTCAAAAACAATCCTTTTCTGTGGTTCGTTCTGGAAAAGATGTGGTAGGAATTGCACAAACAGGTACAGGAAAAACATTTGCATATATGTTGCCAATCCTTAGAGATTTAAAATTTTCTAAGCAAATAACGCCAAGAGTTTTGGTGTTGGTTCCAACACGTGAATTAGTTTTACAAGTTGTAGATGAAATTGAAAAGCTAACCAAATACATTAACCTGAGAGTTTTAGGAGTCTATGGTGGGGCGAATATTAATACTCAAAAACAAGCAGTTGCTCAAGGAACCGATATTATTGTAGCTACTCCAGGTAGGTTGTATGATTTAGGATTAAGCAATGTTTTAAAACTAAAATCAATTCAGAAATTGGTGATTGATGAGGTAGATGTGATGCTAGATTTAGGGTTTCGTTTTCAGTTATTAAACATTTTTGATCTACTACCAAGAGCTAGACAAAACATAATGTTTTCTGCCACCATGACCGATGATGTAGATGAGTTAATTAATGATTTCTTTAAAGCACCTCAGAAGATTTCTGTAGCATTAAGTGGTACACCACTTGATAATATTCAACAAACTTCATACATAGCACCAAACTTTTATACCAAAGCAAACTTATTAGCTCACTTATTACGAGATCGAGATGCTTTTACCAAAGTGTTGGTGTTTGTTTCTAACAAACGTAGAGCAGATTTGTTATTTGCCGCTCTTGAAGAAATTTTTGGGTCAGAGAGTTGTGTTATTCATTCTAATAAAACACAGAATTATAGAATTCGTTCTATCCGTCAATTTGATGAAGGAAAGAACCGTATTTTGGTTGCCACAGATGTGATGGCTCGTGGATTAGATTTAGATGAAATTTCTCATGTGATCAATTTCGATACGCCATATTTTCCAGAAAACTATATGCACAGAATTGGTAGAACAGGACGTGCAGAACACGAAGGAAAAACCATTCTATTTTCAACAGAAAAAGAACAAGAAGCAAAAGAGCGTATAGAAGCTTTGATGGATTATAAAATTCCGGTGTTAGATTTTCCAGAAGAAGTAGAAATCACCAAACAACTTACCGAAGAAGAACGCCCAAAAGAAGATCAAGAAATCTCAAAAAACAGAACTTCTGAAGAATACGTTCCCGGTCCTGCTTTTCATGAAAAGAGCGAGAAGAATAGCAAAACCAATCAAGGAGGTTCTTACAAAAGAGAAATTGCTAGGAAATATAAGAAGCCAAAAACACGTGGCGACAAGAACTATAACATGCGTAATAAAAAGAAGTAAAAGTTTTTTATTCTTGTGAATTGACGCTGTAGATTTTCTCAAATATACTATTGTATAATATTTAAAGAATCAATTCATTTATTATTTTAAATTGTTGAGTTTTTACTATTTTAAGAACTTTAATGACATATCATTAATAAATTAATAAAATTTTATATTTTTCCCTCTTTGAATTCTTTTCTTTAATTATTATCAGTAGTTTTATACCATACAATTCACCTAATCAACCTCAAATGGAAAAAAAATTACATTTCTTACTAGTTTGTTTATTTTTTATAGGATTACAAACGATATTTTCACAAACAGTGAAAAACGAACCACAAAAGCCTTCATATGTCGGTAAAGCTACTAAAGTAGAACAGGTTTCATCTCTAAAGTCTAGAATGAACTCATTAAAAAGACCTGACCTTTCTTTTAAAGGAGATTACCAAGATGGAAGATCAAAATCTTCTAAAATTGAAGTTGTCATTGGCAAAGGATCTACAGGAGATGATGTCTTAGCAAAGAATCCTAATGCTTTAAAAAACAGTATCCCAACACGTGCTGCAGAAATTGTTTTTGAAACAGCTTCAGGAGGATCAGGAAGACCTAGTGACCCTGCAGGAGCAGTAGGTCCAAATCATTATATCTCAGTAACCAATTCTGCCATTCAAATTTTCGATAAAAATGGAGTTTCACTTTCAGGAGGATTGATTCAGGCAACGAGTATTTTTACATTTGCATCAGGAGGATGTTGTGATTTAACAGCCAGTTATGATAATGTAGCTGATCGTTGGGTATTATCTTACCTAAGTTCTGCAGGAGAAGGAACACAAGTAGCGGTTTCTGATGGTCCAGACCCAGTAAATGACGGTTGGACTATTTATACATTTGGTCAAGTTAGTGATTACCAAAAATTATCTGTTTGGAGAGATGGATATTATATGACAGAAAATACATCAAGCGGAAATAAATTACATGTTTTTGAAAGAGATGCCATGATTGATGCTGCTAGTGCAGGCACAACTCCACAGATTCTTTCTTTTTCTTTACCAGGATTGGTAACTAGTGGCTTTCACAGTCCACAAGTATTAAATATCAGTAACAATAACTGGCCAACTTCAGGTGGAGCTACGATTATTTACATGCAAGATGATGCTTGGACTGGTGTCACTGAAGATCATATCAAATTATGGACGGCAACCATGGATTGGGCTACGCCTGGAAACTCATTAGTTTCAGCTGCACAAGAATTAGCAGGAGCAGATGGAGTTACATCTTTTGTAGGAGTTTTTGATGGTGGGAGTTTCTCAAATTTAGGACAACCTAATGGTGGAGGTAATCTTGATGCACTTCAAGCAACGATTATGAATCAAGCACAATACAGAAGATTTGCAACGCATAATTCAGCAGTCTTTAATTTTGTAGTAGATGTCGATGGAAGCGCTACAAAACAAGCTGGAGTTAGATGGTATGAATTGCGACAAACGGCTGATGGTCAACCTTGGACAGTGCATCAAGAAGGAACCTATGCAGCTCCAGATAACAAACATGCTTGGAATGCAAGTATGATTATGGATGTACAAGGGAATATCGGAATGGGATATACAGCTATGTCTAGTCCAAATAGTACTGATACTGGAATTTTTGCAGGCTCTTATTATACAGGACGTTTTGCCAATGACCCACTTGGAACTATGACCGTTTCAGAAGAAGTAATTACTGCCGGAGATTCAAATTTTACGAGTAGTACACGTTATGGAGATTACAGTAAAATAGATGTAGATCCAGCTAACGATAAAAAATTCTGGTTCGTCAACGAATTAAGATCTGGTGGTATTAAAAATATTGCTGGAGTATTTCAAATAGCACCTAATTTTAATAATGATATCGGAGTTGTTAGCATCAACGCACCTACTACTGGAGCATTATCTAATAGTGAAAGTATTACAGTTACAATTTTTAACTTCGGAGAACAAGCGGCTTCTACATTTGATGTAACTTATCAAGTAGATGGTGGGACTTTAGTAACTCAAGCGTATAATGGTGCTTCGATTGCCTCAAATACATCAGCTCAATTTACTTTTACAACGACTGCTGATTTATCTACAGAAGGGCAAACCTATAGCATTGTAGCTTCCACAGACTTGGGAAGCGATGAAGACAATGGGAACGACTCTTTTACAGCAGCTGTAACACATGTATATTCAAATGACCTAGGAGTTACTGCCATCACAGCACCCGTTACTTCAGAAAGTTTAGGAAATGAGCAGATAGTTGTAACTATAGAAAACTTTGGTACAGCTTCACAAACAAACTTTGATGTTTCTTATACCATCAATGGAAGTACCCCTATAGTTGAACAAGTACCAGGCCCTTTAGCAGGAGGCGCAACAACTTCATATACGTTTAATACTGTAGGAGATTTTTCTGCAGATGGTACGTATACTGTAATAGCACAAACTCAATTAACAGGAGATTCTGATGCAGGAAATAATTCAAGTGAAGTAGATATAATAAATTCAGCATGTAATACAAGTACTAACGATACAGATATGCCAATTGGACCAGATTCAGGTTCAGTTACTCAATCTATTATTACAATTACTGATAATAATTTAATAACTGATGTAAATGTAACTTTAGACATAGAGCACACGTTTGATGGTGATTTAGATGTAAAGCTAATCGGACCTGACGGTACTGAAGTGATCTTATTTGAAGATGAAGGAGGAACTGGAGAAAATTTTACCAATACAGTTTTAGATGATGATGCGGCAGCATCAATTTCAGATGGTTCAGCTCCATATACAGGAACATTTAGACCAGAAGGAAGTTTAGCTGACTTTAATGGGTTGATGTCTTTAGGTGATTGGACATTACATATTACAGATGACGCAAATCAAGATGGAGGAACTCTATTAAGCTGGTCTATACAGCTCTGTACAAGTTTGCCTTTATCTGTTGATAATCTAGCCTTAGAAGGAGATTTTAAAATCTTAAACAAAGGAAATGACCAGTTTGAAATTCAATTAACTTCAGATACCTTGGTGGAAGACTTAGACTTAAATATTTACAATATGCTAGGTCAGAAACTACTTTGGAAAACCTTAAAGAAAGAAGGTGGAAGATATGAATACAAATTAAACATGTCGTATGCATCTCCAGGAATCTATTTGATAAGACTAGGAAATATTACTTCTGGTGTAACCAAACGAATTGTTGTAGAGTAAACAATAATAAATTTTATAATTAGCTCCGTTTTGAAAAATTAACTCAAAACGGAGTTTTTTTATTTTTCAATAACCTCACTTAAACGAATTGGTGAAGCATCCTCACAACGATTTTGCATTCTTAATCTAAGAAACTTAAAAAAGATGGTTGTTTTTTTTAATGAAAATTGAGCGAATTCCTCACTTTCAATATTAATTGGGTCGTATTTACTTTCTTCACCGTCAACACTAATAATCCAACCACAACCACTTTCAGGATTAGGTTCAATAACTCCTAAAGTATAGCCTTGGTTTTTATATTCTTCCATGGTTTTATTCGCTGTAGATTTTGAACTTTTACATGAGATTATAAAACATAAAAAGGAAAAAATAAAGATTTTTGAAAGTTGTTTCATGATATTTAATTTTTATTGCTTGTAAATACTGATAGATGAAGATATATGCATACATCATACCAAAATATTTAATTAAAGTTAGTGGAAATAAACTTAGTATCTTTGTCTAGAGTTTATAAAAATTGATTTTTTAAGGTTAAAAGCTCTTAAATTAATTAGTAAAAACAAGTAAATCACAAGAAGTTAATGCAAGTTTTAACAGCGCAAGAATTACACAATCTTGCTATGAATATAGCAGGAAAGAAGTTAGAAGAAATGGGATACGAATTTCAAGCAATTAATAGTAAGCTTAAAAGACATCCACAATTTGTTTTATTTAAAAAAGGAGAGCCGACTGTTTTTGTTTTGGTAAAAGCAACCAACAATATTCAAAATCCAGAAGAATACGATGTTTTATGGATGGAAACGTTTAAAGAACATGCCAAAAAACAAAATGCAAAAGTATGGTTTGCGGGTGTTGGAATTGCCAATGCAGAAAGTATTGAAAATCCTGTTTTTAAAGATCAACCCTATTATGTTGCTTTTGAAGATTTTATAAAAATTTTAGAATAAAAAAAGCCTCACAAATTGTGAGGCTTTTTAATATATATAAAAAACTACTTTTAATTACTCAGCTTTCTGTTCTAACATTTCAAAGAACTGACCAATCTTAGGTAAGATGATAATCTTAGTTCTTCTATTTTTAGATTTGTTGGCTGGGGTGTCATTTGGTGCTAAAGGCACATAGCTACTTCTACCTGCAGCGATTAATCTGCTTGGTTTTACACCGAACTTGTATTGTAATATTCTGGTAATTGAGGTTGCTCTTTTAGCAGATAAATCCCAGTTATCTTGAATAATATCGTTTTTAATTGGAGTTGCATCTGTATGACCTTCAATCATCACATCCATTTCTGGTTGCCCGTTTACCACTGTTGCAACTTTTTCTAAAACTTCATAAGCTTTATCAGTTACATTATAACTTCCACTCTTAAATAATAACTTGTCAGAAATAGAAATAAAAACAACTGTTTTCTCAACATTGATTTCAATATCTTCATCATCGATACCATCCTTCAATTCTTTTTTCAAGTTAAAAGCGACTACAAGATTCAAAGAATCTTTCTTAGTTGCCGCAGCTCTAATTCTATTAATATATCTGTCTTTTTTACTTAATTGAGCCAGTGTTTCTTTAATATTATCCGTAGCGCCCTGTGTTAAAACTGTTAAGTTATCAACATATTCTAAGGTTTTCTTTTTATCATTTCTTAAATCAGCAATCGAACTATTTAAGTTCTTAACATCAGCTTCACACTTTTCTTTATCGATGATACATTTCGTTAAACTGTTTTTAACAGCAACCAGCTCATCTTTAGTTTTGTCGTGTTGTGCTTGTAGTGCTGCATGTTCTTTTTGAGAAATACAAGAAGTTAAAACAACCGAGCTTATTAGTAATATTAATATTTTTTTCATTTTCTGTATAATTGAATTTTTACAATTACAAAGTTAAAAATATTGATAGGATAATCAGGGTGATTAACAATAATTTATGAACCATTTATAAAAACTTTAAATAGTATCTTTACAGAACAATAATTTAGGAATGAAAAAAACACTTCTTTTACTGTTAGTTACCTCTTTTTTTGCCTTTATTTCCTGTAATGAAAAGATTACGAATAATGAACCTGTAAAATTACAAGGACAAGTTTTTGGAACCACTTATAGCATTATTTATTATGATATTTCTAAAAACTTTGATACTGAAATCAATCAACTATTTGATGAAATCAATCAATCTACATCAACCTACATTCCAACTTCTGATATCTCAAGAATAAATAAAGGAGAAATAGGTATAAAAGTAGATGACTATTTTATAGAAGTATTCTATAAATCGAAACAAATTTTTAAAGAAACAAACGGATACTTTGATCCAACCGTAGGAAATTTGGTAAATGCTTGGGGATTTGGACCAGAAAAACCCTTAAATGAATTAGATTCTAACCGTGTAAAAGAATTGATGCAGTTTGTTGGGTTAGATAAAGTTGTTATAGAAAATAATAGCGTGGTAAAACAATTCCCAGAAACCTATTTAGATTTTAATTCTATTGGAAAAGGATATGGACTAGATGTTATTGGGAGATTTTTAGAATCTAAAGGGGTAGACAATTATTTGGTTGAAATAGGAGGAGAGATACGATTAAAAGGAACCAAACCAGAAGGTAAATTATGGACAGTCCAAATAGAAAATCCAAATACTGACGGATCTCGTTCTGCTTACACAAATTTGAAATTAACCAATAAATCCATGGCTAGCTCTGGAAACTATCGAAAATTCAGAATAGCTAATGACGGTCAAAAATATGTGCATACAATTAATCCTAAAACGGGTTATGCAACTGAAAGTAATTTGCTATCCGCTACTGTTATTGCCGAATTAGATTGTGCCGATGTAGATGCCTATGCTACTTCTTTTATGGCAATGGGTTTAGAAAAAACAAAAGAATTTTTAGAAAGTAAACCAGTCTTAAAAGTCATTTTGATTTACGCAAATGAAAAAGGAGAATTGGCAGAGTTTAGAAATTAGTTTTTAAAAACAACCGGTAAAATTTCTCCTTTCATTAATCGGTATTTGTCTGAAAGTTCAGCAGAGAGTTTTTTAGTATAATTTACTTCATCAACTGTAAAACCAATAGATCTCAGTTTATCAAAATAATCACGTCCGTATATCCTTACATGATCATATTGTCCAAATATTTTTGCGCGTTCTTTTGGATCTGTAATTGAATCATCTTCAAAAGTAGTTTCACGATTTAAATCTTGTGGAATTTGGAAGATTCCCATTCCCCCTTTTTTCATGACGCGATATAATTCTTGCATTGCTTTTGTGTCATCAGGAATATGTTCTAAAACGTGATTACAAAAAACGACATCAAAAGAATCATCCTCAAAAGGTAACTTAGTAATATCTGCTTTTACATCAGCAATGGGCGAATATAAATCTGCAGTAATATAATCATGGTTAAGTTTTCTAAAACGCTTTAAAAAGCATTGTTCTGGAGCCATATGAAGCACTTTTATTACTGAACTCGTTTCAGTATCTTTTGAATCCTTTCTCAATATTTTTCGAGAACCTGAATCAAGTTCAGGTCTCAGAAAATCAGTCTCATCATTTAAATACAACCACAATAATCGGTGTCTTTCTAAAGAAAGTGTACTTGGTGATAAAACGTTGGGTCTTTGAATTCCATAACCATAAGGTAAAAATTTTCGAAAACTTTTTCCGTCAATCGGATCTGTATAGGCGTTTCCCTTTAAATAAAAAGCAATAAAAGGCCTCACAACATAACTTAGCTTAATAAGTAATGGGCGTGGAATGGTGTTTAATATGGTTTTGAATAATTTCAAAAGATTAGATTACCAAAGGAACTTGACGAAATTCATCTTCTTCATCGCTTTCAATCCCTAAGGCTTCATAAATATATTTAAATGTAGAAAGTAATTCTGGCTTTCCATCTACAATGGCAACATCATGTTCAAAGTGAGCGCTTGGTTTTCCATCCTGCGTTAAGATAGTCCAACCATCACTTAATTGATTAATCTTATGGGTACCTAAATTAATCATCGGTTCTATGGCAACTACCATTCCGTTTACAAACTTCTTTCCTCTACCGCGTTTTCCGTAGTTAGGCATTTCAGGATCTTCGTGCATTTTTCTTCCTAAACCGTGTCCAACCAATTCACGAACTACTCCGTAACCTCTGTCTTCACAATATTTTTGAATAGCAAAACCAACATCACCAACTCGGTTTCCAGCTCTTAATTCACGAATCCCTTCGTATAAGCTTTCTTTAGTAACTTGAAGTAATTTTTTAGTTTCATCTTCAATTTCACCAATAGCAAAGGTATAGGCATGATCACCATAAAAGCCATTTTTGATAGCGCCACAGTCAATAGAGATAATATCACCTTCTTGTAAAGGTTTGTCATTAGGAATTCCATGAACCACTTGAGCATTAGGGCTCATACAAAGCGTATTTGGAAAATCATATAAACCTAAAAATCCAGGAATTGCATCTTGAGAACGAATGTATTCTTCTGCTATTTTGTCTAAAAACAATGTGGTAACACCGGGTTTTACTTCTTTGGCAAGTACTCCTAAAGTTCTAGAAACAACCAAGGCACTTTCGCGCATGATTTCTATTTCTTCTTTGGTTTTTACTTTAATCATAGTGGAAATTAAAGGACAAAGATACTTTTAATTTTAAAAATATAAAGTGATTATAACTACTTCAAAAAAGAGAATAAGCCTTTTTTCTTTTTTAATTCAGGTTCGTGATTGAAGATCAATCTATAGATTTCTGTCCATCCTATAAACCCGCCAACATTTCTGTCGTCGATGAATAAGTCTGCGTGAATTTTTCTACTGATTTTTCCATCAAACATTTCTTCAGGATAATTTTTATTAACGGCATAAAATTCGATTCCTTGTTCTTTACAAAACGCTACAGCTTCATTAAGTTTTTCACCACTTCTGTAGGTCCATAAAATTAAGCGATGTCCATCTGCTTTTAGTTTTTTGATGGTGTCAAGAGCAAAAATTAACGGTTTTCCAATTTTAGGATACGCATCTTCTACGATAGTTCCATCAAAATCTATGGCAATAATTAAGTGTTTATTAGGTAACATTTATTTTTGGTACGTGTGTTTGTATTTTTTTCTACTTAAAATTTTTAAAATATCTTTTTCAATCGTTTCTCTTGCATGTTCTACATAACGACCAATTTCTTTTCCATCTTTATAAAAGATGAACGTTGGGGTATGTTTAATAGTATAACCTTCTTGTAAATTATCAGGTGTTTTTTTTCCTCTGGTAATTCCTATTGTTTGAAAATTATTTTTTAAATCAAAACCTGCTAATTCCATCACTTTGTAGAAGCTAGGAAGTTCACGCTTACTATCATGACACCAACTTCCTACAAAGGCTTTAATGGTTATGTTATTAAATCGTTTTTTTAATTTTTTCACAACCTTTTCATCGGGTTGATAATTAGTATAATTTTTCTCAAACCAAACCTTATATTTCCCTTGAAGAAAATCAGATTTTTCTATATAACCGATTAAATTTCCATTCCTATCTACTTTTGTTTGTCCTAAAATTGACATCGAAGAAAATGCTAGAAAAAGAAAAACCACAAAGGCTTTATATATTATTTTTTCTGATGTTTTGATCATTTGCTTTTATCGTACGAATGTTTGTATTGCTGCCGCGTTAAAATTTTTAAAATATCTTTTTCCATACTTTCTCTTGGATATTCTACATAACGACCAATTTCCTCTTCTTCTTTATAAAAGATAAAGGTAGGAACTCTTATGATTTTTAGACCAAGTTGAAGATTGTCAGGAGTTTTTTTGCTTCTATTAAGAGCGATTAGTTTAAAGTTTCTTTTGAAATCAAAATTAGCTTCTTCCATAATTTTGTAAAAGCGCGGCGTTTCTCTTTTGCTATCTCCACACCAAGTCCCCATAAAACACAATACAGAAACTCCATTAATATTTTTCTTAATTTTCTTGATAGTTTCTTTATCAGTTTTATAATTTTTGTACTGATGTTCAAACCATCCTTTATATTGTTTTTTTAGAAAATCAGATTTTTGGGCATAGCCAATTAAGTTTCCTGTTCGGTCTTGTTTTGCTTGTCCGTTAGTAGCAAAAATTGAGCTTATAAATAATAGTAAAACAAGTTTTTTCATATTATAAGAGAGATTTCTGAGTCATTTCTTTTGGTTGCTCAACTCCCATTAAATCTAAAATGGTCGGGGCAATATCACCCAAGATACCATTTTTTATTGATTTGATTTCTTTATCAATTAGGATGATAGGAACTGGATTAGTGGTGTGAGCTGTATGTGGACTTCCGTCAGGATTCATCATTGTTTCACAGTTTCCGTGATCAGCGATAAGTATGGTTGTGTAGCCGTTTTCTAATCCAGCAGTGACAACATCTTTTGTGCAAATGTCAACTGTTTCACAAGCTTTTACTGCCGCTTCAAAAACACCTGTATGGCCAACCATATCTCCATTTGCAAAATTTAAACACACAAAATCTACTTCACCTTTTTGTAATTCAGGTACAATATCATCTCTAATTTCATATGCACTCATTTCTGGTTTTAAATCATAGGTGGCAACTTTTGGAGATTGACATAATAATCTCTTTTCTCCTGTAAACTCTTCTTCTCTTCCTCCTGAAAAGAAAAAAGTAACATGTGGATATTTTTCAGTTTCAGCAATTCTAATTTGTTTTTTATGTGCGCTTTCTAAAACTTCACCTAAGGTGTTTTCAATATTGTCTGTATTGTAAACTACTTTAATATTTTTAAAAGTTTTATCGTAATTAGTAATTGTTACAAAATAGAGAGGGAGCTTATGCATGTTAAATTCATGATTGTCATTCTGACTTAATACTTCTGTTAGTTGTCTTCCTCTATCCGTTCTGAAATTAAAGAAAATAACGACATCATCTTCTTTGATAGTTGCTTTCGGATTTCCATTTTCATCTACCATAATTAATGGTTTGATAAATTCATCAGTAACGTTATTTGCATAACTTTGATTGATACTATCGATCGCATTTGTAGAATTTTCTCCAATTCCATTCACCAAAGCATCATAAGTTAGTTTTACGCGTTCCCAACGCTTGTCTCTATCCATTGCATAGTATCTACCTGTAACTGTTGCCAATTCTCCAGTAGTTTTTTTCATATGCTCTTCAATGTCATTGATAAAAAAGGACCCCGATTTTGGATCGCAATCTCTTCCATCTGTAAATGCATGTAAAAAAACATTGATTACATCATTATCATTTGCAGCATCTAGTAATCCTTTGACATGATTTATATGTGAGTGAATTCCGCCATTAGAAACCAACCCTAACAAATGAATATTTTTTTTATGCTTTTTAGCATAGTTAAAGGCTTTTACCAATTCTTGTTCTTTGGACAGCTTTCCTTCTCTAACTGCAATATTGATTTTAGCTAGATTTTGATAAACAATTCTCCCAGCTCCTAAATTCATATGACCAACCTCAGAATTTCCCATCTGACCTTCTGGCAAACCAACATATTCACCATCAGTTCTTAATTCAGCCGAAGGATATAGATCATATAAAGAGTTTATATAAGGAGTTTTTGCATTATAGATAGCAGAGACTTTTGGGTCTTGGGTAATTCCCCAGCCATCCAAAATCATCAAGATTACTTTTTTATTCATTTTTATAGATTGAATTGTAAAAGTAAGAAAGATTTTCAGGTGTTTACTAAAATTTTGCGAAACCGATAAAGTAGCTAGGTAACATGATTTTATTAAAAATATTTTCCAAAAATAAAAACTTAACAGAAATTGTGATAATTGATATAAATAGTGCCAATTAAATGTTAATCAGTGATTTTACTGAAACATATCTTTTTTTTTAAAGTCTCTACTATATATACAATCAATAATAAAATCTTAACAATCATGAAAAAAATCATTTTAACAATTTTATGTATTTCTGCTTTTACAATGGTAAACGCAAATTCAACAACTGTAATTAAAAAAGCAAATTTAGAAGTCAGCTCAACTTATGAAACAAATTCTTTCTGTAAATTGATTCAAATGGGAAATTATGAAGCTGTTGAAGCTCTTATTGAATCTGGACAAGATGTCAATCAAAAATCAGGAGAATTAACTCCACTAATGTTTGCTGCTAGGCATAACAAAGTAAAAATCGCAAAACTTTTGATAGAAAAAGGAGCTAAATTAAAAACAAAGACCAGAAAAAGACTTACTGCTTTGGACTGGGCAAAACAATCAAAAGCAGATGGTGTCTATAAAGTGATTGAAGAAGCTTTGAAAAAAGCAAAAGCCAAAAAGTAAAAAGTAAAAAGCTCTGAGAAATCAGAGCTTTTTTAAAAACTAGCAAAACCAATAAGATAGATGGCAGCAGCCAACATAATAAATAGTAACACTATTTTCTTTCTGAAACTTTTTCTGTTCTCTTCTTTTAGTTGTTCACGAATTTCTCTTAACTGACTTTTAGAGGCCGTTTTCTTAAACTGTAATTTAGTTTTTGAGGAATAGTTTCCATTCTTTTTTAAATTTATTAATGCACTCGGTCGAGATCTTTTATTATTCTTTATACTCGATATCATTGCTTGTACAACACCAAAACTCATAGCGAAATAGTTTAAAGTTATACTTTATTAGTTGTTATAAATCAAAAAATGTTACAAAAGGGAAGGTGATAGTTCTTTTAAAAACTTAAATTTGTGGTCTTAATTTTAGAACTATTATTATGGGATTATTTGGGATGTTTAGTCAAAAAGATACTACAAAAAATATTGAAGAATACTTAAATAAAGGAGCGATTGTTTTAGATGTTAGAACATTAGCAGAATGGAATGAGGGTCATATTGATGGTGCTAAACATATTGTCTTAAATACAATTCCTGAAAATTTAGAAGCCATTAAAGAGTTTCAAAAACCAATTATTGCAGTTTGTAAAAGCGGAGGAAGAAGTCAGAGTGCTACGGACTTTCTAGAACAAAACGGTTTAGATGTAATTAATGGTGGACCTTGGCAAAACGTTGCTCAATTTTTGGATTAATAATAATTATTAAACCCTTTTTTTCTTAAAGTTTCTAATCTTTTATATACTCTAAAAGAAGAGGTTATTTTTCTAACAACAGCGTAGGTTCCGCCTAAAAGAGCCCCTGTAAAAGCACCCATAATTCCTGGATCAAAGTGATGTCCAGTAATCCAATACTTTATGTAGAAAACAATAATACCAATGAAAATCGAAATTATAAATACTTGTAATTTCGATTTTGAAAAATGAGCATAGATTGAAGTAACGAATCCAGTAATAATGGCTGTAGAGGTGATTTTAGTCCAAAAAATACCAAAAATAGGAGTGTCTGTTGGAAGAAAAAATGAGGACATAAACATTCCAATAGCTGTTCCTGCCAATACCCCTATTATTATTTTTTGAATCATTATTACTTTTAGTAAAAGTTAAAAGTACAATTTTTTTCAATATTATATCAGATTTCTTTTTTTCGCTTTCAATACTGCTTCCAACTTATTGTGTACCTGTAACTTTCGATAAATGTTTTCAATATGCTTTCTAACTGTTGATGGCGAAATCGTTAAATTCTCAGCAATTTCATTATAATTTAATCCTTTACTCAGCTGAGTAAGAATTTCTGTTTCCCTTTTAGAGAGTTTAATTTCCTCTAAATCATCATCAATACTAGATTCGAAAGAAGGATTCCGTAATAAATTCAATGTTTTGAGTGCAATGCTAGGTGTCATAGGTGCTCCATCATTTAGTACTTCCAAAATACTATTGTAGAGTTTTTGAGCTTCAATTTCTTTTAATAGATATCCGTTTGCTCCAGCTTTAATTGCATTAAAGATATGTTCATCATCATCATAGACTGTTAGCATAATGATTTTAATTTGTGGATGTTGATTCTTAATCAACTCAGTAGCTTTGATACCATCCATTTCTGGCATTTGAATGTCCATTAGGATAACATCAATCCGATAATCTTCAGCTAATTTTCCAATCAGTTCAGCACCGTTTTTAGCAATAAATTTTATAGTAATATCATCAAAAAATGAAAGTTTCTCTTTAATTGCTTTGGCTAAAAAATGATTGTCTTCTGCAATGGCTATTCTTAATTTCATATAGGTACTTTTATAGATATGGAAGTTCCTTCATTTTTAACAGAATTGATAAAAACCTCTCCTTCAATAGACGAAATTCTATTCTCTATATTTGAAAGTCCATTACCAATATCAATATTTTCTTTGTCAAATCCTTTTCCATTGTCTTTGATGATAAAAGAGAGCTGATTTTCATCTTTATCGAAATTAATACTAATGGTTGTTGCATCTGCATGTTTTAAGGAATTATTAATCGACTCTTGAATCACTCTAAAAAGATTCATGCCCTGAACAGAACTAAAAACAACATCATCAGAAATAGTGTTTTTTGTGTCAAATTGCAAGTCGGGTTTTACCGTTTTTACTTTTTCAATATAAGATAATACTCTGCTGTGAAATTCAACAAAAGTGATTTGATTTTTGTTCATCGCCCAGATTGTATCTCGCAACTGATGAATGGTATCAAAAGTAAAAGAACTAATACCTGCTAGTTTTTCTTTGAGTTTTTCGTTCAAGTCTTTAGAAGCATATTTTATGTTATCTATAGATGAAATGATAAAGGTCAACTGAGAACCAATGTTATCATGTAAATCTCTTGAAATTTCCAATCGTTGTTCTTGTAGTTTGTTTTGTGTTCTGATTTTGGTCAGTGCATCTTTTAAATCTAGTTCTTTTTGGAGTTGTTTTCTTTTAAACTGTTGTCTTTTATAAGTGGTCCAAGATAATATGGATAAAATAAAAATAGAGGCTATTAAAATGATTGTAAACAGGTTTTTGTTTTGGATTACAATCTTTTGTTCTGTGATTTCTTTTTCTTTTTCTAAGGTTTCAAACTCAATTTGTAACTCTTCTATTTTTTGATTGGTTTCATAGTTTAAAATAGAATCTTTTAAAGATTGAAATTCCTTTAGATAGTTGAGAGAATTTTTAAGGTCATTTAAAGAATCATAAGACTTATGAAGGTACTCTGCAGCATATTTCTTGAGAGGGAAATAATTATTCTCCTTGGCTAATTTATAACCAGATTTAAAATTTTGAATAGCTTTTGAAAAATTCTTCTCATGAAAGAACAAGTCACCTAAGTATAAATAAGAATCAGTAATTCCGTAAATATCTTGTTTTTTGACACGAATTATAAGAGATGTGTCGAGATGTTTTTTTGCTTTTACAAATTCTTTCTGTTTGATGAAAACATCAGCAATATATGTATGAGCAAATGGAATCCCAACACTGTCCTTTATTTTTTTTGATAAAAAAAGTGATTTTTCATGTAAATATAAAGCACTGTCTAGTTGATTTTTCATTTGATACAAGACTCCAAAGTTGTTATAGGCGCCTATCAAATCAAATTCTATGTTTAGTTTCTCTAAATCATCAACCCCTTTTTTCATGTATAAAAAAGCATCGTTCAAGTTTCTGTATTTTATTTTCCATCCTAATGATAAATAGGTTTTGGCAGTACTTCTTTGATCACCTAATTGTTTGAAAATATTGATTGCCTTTAGTGAAACTTCAAGTCCTTCGTCTTCTTTTGTAGTAAAATGCAGAGCAAGTGCTTTTTGCATATAAGATTTTGCGAGGAGACTGCTATCGCCCATTTTTTTTGATTCTATGATGGCTCTATCCGTCAATTTTTCAAATACTCGAATCTTTTTTATCGCTTCATCATATGGAATAGTGATTACAGCATCTACAAAGGCTTTGGTGTCTATGATTTTAGTTAGCTTATGTAAACTGTCAATCTTCTTTTGCAACTGAGAAAAAGAGTGAATGCTAAGAAATAAAAAGATTATAAGGAAAATTTTTCTCATGAAATAAATTTTAAACCAATTAGCTCATCATCAGATAAACTTACAAATTTCTTTTAAAGTGAAATCGATATCTTGAATTTCTAGCTTGATTTTGAGTAATTTTTTCTGTGAAATTTTTTTTAGATTGGTTAAACTAAGGGAACTTTCTTGAAAGTTTTGAGATATCTCATTTTCTTTTTTAATCTCATTTTTCAATTTCAATAATCTATTTTGAGAGATTGTTTTAAATTGATTCATTTGCATCCTATGAAAAAGAAAGAGGAAAAAAGTACAAAGAAAAAAACTGAGGATGTAAATAATGATATTCATGTAGGAGAGGAGTTTTAAAAAAAAGGCCAACACCAATATAAAAGTGTCGACCTTTTCATGTGAGTTAAATATTTTTATTCTGTAAACTGACCTAAGAATTGATTGTTTAAGTTTCCAATATTAATCTCGTTAAGATCACCAGCGGTTGTAGTAGATACTGCATATGTAAGGTTTGTCCCACAAGTATTCTTAAATGTGTTTTCACTAGCACTTGTCTGTACTGGGTTTGTGAGTGTAATACACTCCTTTCCGTCAATCTCTACAGTCAATGTATTGTTAGAAATTGTAAAAGTTCCCATAATTCCATCTGCATAATAATTATTACTTGATTGAGGGTTTTTTGCAAAAGTTAACGTATAAGCTCCATCTAAAGAACTAGGAACGGTTCCGGCCGTTTCACCAGAATCTAATGTATAATCGCAAGTGTTTTCACAAGTAGTTTCCGACTCATCACTGTTAGATTCACAAGCTAGAAACGTGGTAAAAAGAACTGCAAGTAAAAGCGTTTTAAGTGTTTTCATTTTTCGGTTTTTTTAATGTTATTGTTTATTCTTTTGTTGCTCTAAAGTCACCTAGAGTAATTGTTTTTGTTGAACTGTCACTTGGATTTTTCCCCACAAACGAAACTGTTCCTTCTATAATAGTTCCATCATCTGAAGTAATCTCTACAGAACCTGTTGTTCCAGAGTTAGCATCACAAGCCCAAGCACCACTATTGGCTTGTAGAGGAGAGATTACATATTGGATAAATCCAGCAGTAGTAAAATCATATGTACCAGCTCCGGTATAGTTTAATATGTTCATGGTAATTGCGGTTCCATTCTCATCACTTCCTTGAATTACGATAATTCCTTGATGTGCTTCAGACCATGCTACTGTGTCTGGTGTGCCAACAAAGGCAGACCAATCAACACCATCAACTTTAGCTGTAAAGAAGTCATCACCTGTAAGTGAATCTTCATCGTTTGTAGAGCATGAAACTAATAGTATTGATAAAAATAGTATTGATAAAAAAAGGATTGAGACACTTTTTTTAAAGGTTTTCATAATTTTAGTTTTAAAGTTGAGGCTAATCTCCTATTACTTTTAATTTATTGAAATACGACATATGACGTATTTATGAGAAATTTGAGTACGATTGCCTCATTTTTTCAGCTTCTACTTGTTTATTTTTAGGAATCAAAAAGCGAAATTCATCATTAGTCGGACCTTTTCTTGTTACCCATTGAATATCAAACTCAATGAGTTTTTTCTGACTATTCTTGATATCGATGATCTTAATTGATTTGATTCTTTTGATCGAAGAAATTAATTCAATTTTATGAGTATTAATTTTGATATGATCTGGAAAAAATTTCACAGTTGGATCAGCGACTCCTTTTTTTAAATGTTTGTAACTAAATTTCATTCTCAAAAGAGGAATAAGAATTGCAAGTGGAATCGAGAATAGTAGTCCTATAAAAATACTAACACCTCTAAGGAACATCAATCCTAAAGTTCCCAGAATTACAATTCCGATTCCGAAATAAATACTGTCTTCCTTTTTATTATACCTTTCAATACTCACAAACTCATTCCATTCTTCTGTAGAATAAGTCCATTTTGTAATTGGGTTTATTTCCACAATGAACCTAGTTTGATTCTTTGAAAGGCAAGTATTTTACCGATTCAAAGACGTTGTTGCAAACATCAAAATCTACAGGTTTTCCCTTAAAAACAGAATCTGAAACCTGCATAGCTAATGCTTTGAATAGAATTTCATACGTTTTATTAGTTTGTGCTTTTTCATTGGTCACCATGCGAAACACATAGTTCCCTGTTTCTTCATTTTTTACGATTTGAACAGATTTTGGATTTCCATCTGCAAATTCAGATCGAACTAAAAAGTCACCAAGTTTTTTAGCTTCTTCCTTAGTAGTACCGTTTTTATAATACACTTCAGTTCCATTAAAATCTTCTTTATCTCCATAAGAGCTACAAGAAATAAAAAGAGAAATAGTAAATAGTAAAAGGATGTTTTTGATGATCGTTTTCATGTGTGTTAGTTTTTAGTGTTTTTTTAAATGACACATGGAACACCCAAGAAAGTTCTTTCACTTTTTTAAAAATTAAACATGGGTATTTCATTGTATAAGATTTATGTCAAATCTCTACAATAGATAAAGAGGATTCAATACGGCATTTGGCGTATATTAAAAGAAAATGTATTCGTAGTGTTTTTGAACTTTCTGAATGTCTTCAGATAATTTATTAAGAAATTGTTGATGCTCCTTTGAATTAGAATTGAATGACCTGTGATTCATTCTTTTTTGGATAGAATCTACTTGCTTCATCGTACTAGAGGAAGAATTATCAATCCACACCTCAGAAAACTTTTCCCAGATATAATCAATTGCTGTTTTACTAGGGTGAATCATGTCTTCTTTATAGAAACGATAGTCTCTTAATTCATCCATCATAATCTCGTAACTCGGAAAATAAAACAACTTTTTTCGTGGCTCTACTATTTGATGAATGGACGCAATTAAATGTGATTTACTTTGTTGATTTTCTATAAAACCGTCTTTTAAATGACGTACTGGAGAGATTGTAAAAATAAAATTCATACTCGGATTTACATCCTTCACTAAAGCTATTATAGATTCTAAACTTTGTGAAATTTCATCAACAGATAACAATTCTTTTAAAAACTTTTTTTGTGATACTTTGTGACAATTAGCAACGGTAGTATCTGTTTCAATGAATCGGTATGTCCAAGATGTACCTAGTGTAATGATAAAGTGAGTTGATTCGTTGATTTGTTGATTCGTATGTTGAATTGCTTCATTAAGATTCTGTAATAATTCCTCCTTTGAAGGAGAACTCATGTCAGAATGAGCATCAAAACAATGCCATCTTTCATTTAAAAAGAACACATCCTCATCTGTATATTCTTTTTGGTTAATAGCATCTGTGATAAATGTTTCTATCGCTTTTGGATGAAACAATATTCCAAAAGGGTTTTGATGTGATTGAAACTTATAATAATTGAATTTGTTACCAATATTTTCAGAAAAACAAGAACCTAATAAGAGAACTTTAGAGTTATAATCTATAGGATAAATAGTTTCTTTAGAAAGAGGTATGTGTGTTTGAAAATTCATTTAATATTTAGCACGGCATGTTGGGCATTCAAAACTATTATTCCCTTTTTTGAGTTTAATTCCATCAATATGTGTCACCACAAAATCTTGGATAAAAGCATAATTAGCCTCATGATTATTGACATCAATTTGCTTGTCTTTATACATTTCACGAATCTCATGATCATATTCTTGTTTTCCCCAACAATTTGGGCAAACACCATCAGGTGATTCATTTATTGTTTCACTGACTGGTTTTTTAAAAAAGGAAATTAGTTTTTCAATCATGATACAATTATTTATTAGTTTAAATAATCTTTAGCTTTATCTAATGCCTCAGAAATACCTTTAGGGTTTTTACCTCCTGCGGTTGCAAAGAAAGGTTGTCCACCACCACCACCTTGAATATACTTTCCAAGTTCTCGCACTATCGTTCCGGCATTTAGTTTTTCAGAAACAATTTCTTTAGAAATATAACAAGTCAAAATTGCTTTTCCATTGTTTTCTGCACCAAACAATAAGAATAAGTTTTTAAATTCTCCACCTAATTCAAATGCTAAGGTTTTAATTCCGTTTGCATCTAAATCAACTTGACTTGCTAAAAACTGAACGCCATTAATTTCTTGAAGCTCATTCTTTAAATCACCTTTTAAATTCTTGGCTTTGTCTTTTAATAATTGCTCTAGTTGCTTCTTTAGAGTTGCATTTTCATCTTGTAAAGATTGCAATGCTTTTACAGGCTCTTGAGTATTGCTTAATAAGTCTTTTATTTCATGAAAAACACGATTATTCTCAAAATAATAATCTTTGGTTGCATCCATGGTAATTGCTTCAATTCTACGAATACCTGCAGCAACAGCTCCTTCAGATTTAATTTTAAAGTGCCAAATATCAGCTGTGTTTTGTACATGAGTTCCTCCACATAATTCAATCGATTGACCAAAACGAATAGAACGAACACTATCTCCGTATTTTTCGCCAAACAAACTCATTGCTCCATCAGCGATTGCCTCTTCTTTTGGAACACTTCTTTTTTCGATTAAAGGTAATTTTCCTTCAATTCTTGCATTTACAAAATTCTCTACATCACGTAATTGTTCGACAGTTAGTTTGGAAAAATGAGAAAAATCAAAACGTAAATATTTTGAATGAACTGCACTTCCTTTTTGTTCTACATGAGTTCCTAAAACTTCACGTAGTGCTTGATGTAATAAGTGCGTTGCGGTATGATTTGCAGCAGTTCTATTGCGTTGTTTTTTATCGACAACAGCTTTAAAAGATTGATGTAAGTCTTTAGGTAAATTTTTGGTAAAGTGTATAATTAAATTATTTTCCTTTTTTGTATCCAAGATATATACAACATCTCCTCGATTAGCTTCTAAATATCCTTTATCACCCACTTGACCACCGCCTTCAGGATAAAAAGGTGTTAGGTTAAAAACTAATTGATATTGATCTCCCTCTTTTTTGGAAGTCACTTTTCTATAACGAGTAATTTTAACGGTAGTTTCTAAAGTATCATATCCTACAAATTCTTCTTCAGCATCTTCCAACAAAACGGTCCAATCATCCGTTGAAGACTCACTGGCAGAACGAGAACGTTCTTTTTGTTTTTTCATTTCAACTTCAAACCCAGCTTCATCTAAAGTCAATCCTTTTTCACGTAGAATTAGAGAAGTTAAATCTACAGGGAAACCAAAAGTATCGTATAATTCAAAAGCTTTCTTTCCAGAAATTATTTTAGTATCTGAAGCTTCAATTATTACGTCTAATAAAACCAATCCTTGATCTAATGTTCTTAAAAAAGACGCTTCTTCTTCTTTAATTACATTTTCAATTAATTGTTTTTGAGCTTTTAATTCAGGAAAAGCACTTCCCATTTTTTTAGAAAGTACATCTACCAAACGATAAATAAAAGCTTCTTTCTTATCTAAGAATGTAAATCCATAACGAACGGCTCTACGTAAAATTCTTCTGATGACATATCCAGCTCCAGTATTACTTGGTAATTGCCCATCAGCAATTGAAAAAGCAACTGCTCTAACATGATCTACAATAACGCGAATTGCAATATCTGTTTGTTCATCTTTACCATATTTGACATTTGATATGGTTTCAATTTCTCGAATTAAAGGGGTGAAAACATCCGTGTCGTAATTAGATTTTACATCTTGTAAAACCATACACAAACGCTCAAATCCCATACCTGTATCAATATGCTTAGCTGGAAGATCTTCTAGCGTACCATTTGCTTTCCTGTTGTATTGCATGAAGACTAAGTTCCATATTTCAACAACCTGAGGATGATCCATATTCACCAAACTCTTTCCGTCTACAGCAGCTTTCTCTTCATCGGTTCTTATATCAACATGAATTTCGGAACACGGCCCACAAGGTCCTTGTTCGCCCATTTCCCAAAAATTATCTTTCTTATTCCCCATCAAAATGCGATCTTCAGGAATGATTTGTTTCCAAAAATCATAGGCTTCTTGATCAATAGGTAAATTATCTTTGTCGGTACTTCCTTCAAAAATAGTGACGTACAAAATGTCTTTAGAAATTCCGTAAACCTCTGTCAATAATTCCCAAGCCCAAGCAATAGCTTCTTTTTTAAAGTAATCTCCAAAACTCCAGTTTCCTAACATCTCAAACATCGTGTGATGATAGGTGTCATAGCCTACTTCTTCCAGGTCGTTATGTTTTCCAGAAACACGCAAACATTTTTGGGTGTCAGAAATTCTATTGTTAGTTGGAACCCCATTTCCTAAAAAGTACTCTTTAAAGGGAGCCATTCCAGAATTGGTAAACATCAACGTTGGATCGTCCTTTAAAACCATTGGTGATGAAGGAACAATTTGATGTGATTTTTCTTTAAAAAAATCTAAAAATTGAGCACGAATTTCTTGAGATTTCATAAATCAAAAGTTGAATTTCTTTTGGGTTAACTATGTTAACTTTTTGTTTAAAAATGAATCAAAATTAAAGTTAGTGAAACATTTTGTAAATTTGCTTGTTACTGATTGAGAGTGCTAACTTTATATAGTCGCTCTACAGCAAACAAAAGTAGCATATTTAGTTGTATGGCAAAAGTAAAATATTATTACGATTCTGACACCTTAAGCTATCGAAGGATAGAACAAAGCAAAGGATATATTTCTAAAATAGTGATTCTTATTGCCTTTAGTGTTTTACTAGTGATGTTTGCTGGTTTTATAGTGTTAAGCCAGTTTTTAAAAACACCAGATCAACTAGCGCAAGAAAGAGAATTAGAAAATCTTAAACTCAATTATCAGCTTTTAAATAAACGATTAGATGAAAGCTCATCAATTCTAGCGCAGTTACAACAAAGAGATAATAATATATATAGAGCTTATTTTGAAGCCAATCCGATTCCAGAAGAACAACGTAAAGCAGGTTTTGGAGGAGTAAATAGATATAGTTATTTAGAAGGATATGACAATACACAGTTGGTGGTAAATGCAACCAAAAAACTAGACATTCTTTCCAAACAAATGGTTGTTCAGTCTAAATCTCTAGACGAAATAGTTTCTTTAGCAAAAGAAAAAGAAACCATGTTGGCTTCAATTCCTGCTATTATGCCCATAAAGAAAGAAGATTTATCATATGTGGCATCTGGTTATAAATATAGAATGCATCCTATTTTAAAGATTCGAAAGTTTCATAAAGGGATGGATTTTAAAGCAGCTACTGGTACTCCAATTTATGCGTCTGGAAACGGTAAGGTAGTACTTGCTCAACGCAGTGCAACTTTTGGAAAAGTAGTATATATAGATCATGGTTTTGGCTACAGAACTATTTATGCTCATATGAGTAAAATGGCTACGAGAAAAGGAAGAAAGGTAAAACGAGGAGATATTATTGGCTATGTTGGAAATACTGGAAGATCTGTTGGATCACACTTGCATTATGAAGTTCATAAAAACGGACGCGCTTTAAATCCAATTAATTTCTATTATGGAGATTTAACTCCAGAAGAATTCTTAGCTATGCAAATCGCTTCTGAAGAAGAAGGACAATCGTATGATTAATATTAGATTATGCACGTAGACCTACCTGAAAAAAGATATTATAAAATTGGAGAAGTGGCGAAAGCTTTTTCTGTAAACACTTCATTAATTCGTTTTTGGGAAAAAGAATTTGATATTATCAAACCTAAAAAAAATGCTAAAGGAAATCGCTTGTTTACTTCTATCGATATTTCTAATTTTAAACTCATTTACAATCTTGTAAAAGAAAGAGGCTTCACCTTAGACGGAGCAAAACAAAAATTAAAGAAAAACCCTGAAGGCATCGTAAATAATTACGAAATTATTAGTAGATTAGAAGCAGTAAAATCAGAATT
>TARA_R110001632_G_scaffold39379_1_pt1 | contig 31007 bp, 32 predicted proteins | sample TARA_R110001632 | Tara Oceans TARA_R110001632 (sample SAMEA4398266) | marine metagenome | biome: Polar Biome; feature: [SRF] surface water layer (ENVO:00010504); material: water (ENVO:00002006), including particulate matter (ENVO:01000060) such as... | depth 5 m
TCAAGACAGGCGTGTTGGGGAACAGGTCGCAAGAGTATATCGACCAAGTGAAAGCGGCAAACGATGCCGCACAGAACCTTGATCTAAATATTGTAGCGCCCACAGCTGTGCAGGACTTAGTAGAGGCGGCGCAAGAAGACGCAAACGCCACTGTGTTAGTTAACGCGCAGGCTGTTCTTGACCTACACCAAGACATTATACAGACAGAAGCGTGGCAGCTGGAAAACCCGGTTGACAACAACGCCAACACCGTGGCCGCTGCGCTTGGCATTAACATGGAAGAGTTAAAGGCCACTGCCGTTGAGGGCGGCGACATCTCTATTAAAACTAGTACGCTGGTAACGCTAGACCCAGCACAACTAGAAACCCTGTCATTAGATGTCCGCGAGAACATTGGCGCGTTTACCCTGCGAGAGCATCAAGATCAATTAAAAGCGCGGCAGGCAGACGTTGAAGCAGTAACGCTGGCGCTACAAGAAAACCAAGCCGCGATGGAAGGCGAGGCCAAGCCCGGCGCGGCTATCTACGACCTAGTGCAGCAACAGGCAATTGACAGCAACGTAACCGCTGTTGAAGCCGACACTAGAGCCACGATGATCCAAGAGTTTTACGTTACTCAGTCGGCTCTATTAGAAAACCCAGACGGCAGTAAGGTTACCCCGGAGCAACTGTTTGCCGAACAAAACGTTGTGTTTAAAAGCCCGACCACACCTGACGTGTCTTCTACCACTCTAGAAGTCCCTGCTACAGAAGCACTGGCGTCTGTAGCAATGGACACCGCGCCAGAGGCGTTAGTCCTCACCCCAGAACAATTAGTGCCGCCCGTGATTGCTGTGCCAGAGATGGCAGCGCCGTCATCTGACCCTGCTATTAATACATTGCCGTCCGCTAATACTGTGCAGCCTGATATCGGCACTGCCCCAGAGATAGGAACCGCACCTGTTACTCCTGTTGCGCCTGACCCACAGGTCGCTGCAGAAACTGTAGACGCTGCCGCACAGGCGGCTGCAGTGGACACCACAGGGCCAGCTGCAGTTTCTGACGCACCTACTGATGCAGCGACAGCTGTTGAGCCTGTAGCCCCGCCTACAGAAGAGAGGGCTGTAGGAGTATTGCCGTCTGTCAACGATTTGACCGACAGAATTAAAGCAGGGTTTTTAGAACAGAGCGCCCCGCAACCCGCCTTAACCACAGAACAGACGCTGGAACTTGAACAGTCGCAAGCAGTGATTGAAGGCCAGCAAGGCAGCATGTCAACGCAGATTGCGACTACCGCAACCGCATACCCTAAAGTGGTGGAGCGGGTAGAGAACCAATTTTTAGACCGCCCGGTCACTACTATCTTAGACTACGGCTCTGGGCTGGGCTTTGGCAGTCAGCTGTTGGCGCAGTCTGGCCGGGACGTTGAAAGTTACGAACCAAACCCTGACCGGGCGATTGCGGCAGGCAACGTGCCAACATACGTTGACAGCAGCAAGGTCACTAAAAAATACGACCTAGTGATGAACTTAAACGTGTTGAACGTATTAGAACCCAAGCTGCGTGATGTGGTGCTGGCAGATATTATTTCTAAGATAGATGACGGCGGCGCAGCTGTGATCGGCACACGCGGGTGGACCGGGGACATTGCCACCGCAAAGAACGTGGACATGGCTGTTGAAGACAAAGCCGTGTGGGTAAATAAAAAAGACAAGAAGGTTTATCAAAAAGGCTGGGACGGCAACGAACTGCTAGACTACGTCACTGCGCGGTTGCCCATAGGCTACACGGCAGTGAAGCTATCTGGTGTCGGCAAGCGCGGCGTACTGATCAGAAAGAACGCCCCGGAAGACAGCGGCGTCACAATGATGCCACTAAACCAAGACCCGATTGACGTGAACGAAAGTGTTGAAGATGCAAATGACCGCATTGTTGCACAAGTAACTGGCCGCGAGGGGCAGCTGATTACGATGACTGCCGCTGAAGAAATAAAAGCAAAGCTAGCCGATAGCAGCGTAGTGCCGCGCATTAAGTCTTTGCAAGACCTGTTTGACAAAGTAGGCGAGATTACAATAATTCCAACAATTGCTGATAGAACTGCAGCGGGTGCAATTTTCTACGGCGCGGACGGCAACCAACACATGGGCATCCCCGCCATGGGCGGCGTCTACTTCCCACTAGTAATGAGCAACATTGCAGAAGATTGGATTTGGGCTGACAGGGGGGCTGGCGTTGAAGCGGGTAAACGCAAAAAGACAATGAAACTAGGCGTGACCCATATGCTGGTCACTCTTGGGTCAAACAACATGCACCAATCGAATACCACTGTAACACAAGTGTACGCCCAAGATTTAGGTATGAAACTAGCGGGTGACCTTCGTTTTGGCACTAATAACCCCAACCCGATTACAGAAGAAACGCTTGCAGAAGTAATGACGTTTTTTGAAAACATGGAATTTAAGGGTGACCCGGATAGTAAAAGCTACGCCAAAACTAAAGTGGTTATGGAAGAGGTCATGTCTTTTAAAGACGTTGGGTTTGGTAGTTTGTATGACGGCACTGGTGGGGCCAAGCTAAACCAGTGGCTGCAAGACCTAAGTTTTGACGCCCGGAAGATTTGGCTAGACAAGATGGGGTCTAAGAACGTTTCGGGCAAACTACAGGTGGACATGCAGCGAGTGCTGGACGCCACCCGCGAACCCACTTTAAACACGCAAGGGCTGGGTACAGGGGTTGTTCTGTTAGAAATTAATGTGGACGAATGGGCTGAAGGCTCCCAACCAATACAGCACCCTGATTTTCCTAGTGCTATGACAGGTAAAGTGGTTGGGGTGTTTGACACGCCTATTTCATACGAACTTTTATGGCAGGACCACATTGCAGCTAATCGTGCTGCCGCGATAGCTAAAACAGGAAAGCCGCGTTTAAGCGCACAAGAATACCGGGCGTGGACACTAAAAGCGCCGCCTGTAACGCTAACGCAAGATTTAGTAAACCGCATAGGTGACCACAACTCGCCGGGGATCGACGGCGAGATGCAGGCGCGGATGGTGCTGTCTATGGTGACCAACGCAAACAACAAGCACTGGGGGGACGCCAGCGTTGGCGATGGCGGGGTTAAGCCAATTGATTACGCAGACGCTGCGTCAAGAGTTTCTTCTGCGCAGTCAGGTATGGCCGTGCCAGCTGGCGAAATGGACGCAACAAAAGAAACCTACACTGATAAAAAAGGCGTAACAAAAGAGCGGTCTATTAAAGGAACCGGGTTTAACGCCAAACTGAAGATGGGCCGGGAGGGCAAAGAGGGTGGCTTGCTTTTGAGCCAGCTAGGCAAAACGCAGGCGTGGTCCCTGATCGAAATAACTCCGCGTGGCAAAAAGATTGTCAGCCTATTTAACTTAGAACAAAACACGCAAGGCATTGCAGAGACAGGTTTGATATTAGATGCGCTTGATCAAGGCGCAACATTATCAGTTTCTGACCCAAGCAACCCTGTGTATAATCTGCTAGTGGACTTTGGCTTTACGCCAAATGCTTACGGCGAACTGGAATTTAAAGGAGAGGGCTTAACAGATGGCAGAACCTACACAGAAAGATATTTTAGAAGCGGCATTGAAAGCGTACTCAACGGAAGACCTGCAGCAAATGCCCAGAAAGTCTTTGACCAGCTTATTGGGAATAATCAACAACCAACTCCGAGCGAACAAGCAGTTATCCAATACGGATATGACCCGCTTGCGAAGCCGTTTCGAGAAGGTACACTCAAGTCCCGCGCTAGGGAGATTGCGTTCTCTCTCTCCAAACTCAACGACACAGCCCTCCGCAACTTAAAACTACCGCTATCGGCAAGGGCGTCAGTGTCGCGGATTATATCCAACCCGCTGCCGTTGTTCCAAGAGGAAGCGCCAAAGATACCTGCCAAAGAGATTGAAGCCAGACTGACGGCCACTACACTGCCGTCTGACGCGGACGTGCTTGGTATGTTGGGCGGCTTTCCAAACTACCTCAACGGTGTGGCCGCGTTTATGGCCGCGCAGCGCACTAAGCTAGTGCAGGGCAAGATGACGCCACGGGACGTGGCCAAGGCATACGCCATCACTGTTGGGTCACAAGGCGCAGGCGCAATGAAGGTGTCAACGTTCCTTGCTAAGACCGGGTTCCAACCATCCCCTGACTTTGTAGAACGCGGCATGATCCGACCAGAAGAGGCCATGGCCATGTGGTTTGGTACGCCTAATGGGCAAGCTGCGCTAGACGCAGTGTCCAAAGGCAACACCGACCCGGCTCTATGGGCAGAGTTGATCAGCTGGCGCAAGGCTTGGGGCGATGACCGTTTAGGCAACATGGGGCTGCTGAGTGACAAAGGCATAGCAATGCTTCCAGAGATTGTGGCCAACCTAAATGAAATGGGCAAACGCGCTGGCCGGGGCCAGAATGTTGCAGATGAAATGAACATAGAACTGCAGCGCCTTGGTGGCATTGCAGCTGCAAAAGGACCGTTTATCTCGCACCTGTTAGGCATGGGCGAAACGGTGACAATGGATGCAGTAGAGATTAATTTTTGGCTGACAGGTAAAGCAGACGTTAGCCGTTTAAAACCAGAACAGAAGGCGCTGGCGCAGGCAGTGGCAAAAAGTTCCAAAGGCAAGATATTGCTGCGCGACATGGTGATGGCGCGTTTGGAAAATTTACGCGCAACCGGGCAAGTTAAAATACCTGCAGGCATGGACCCCAAGGCGTACATGCACGTCATGCACCATTGGCTGTGGGATCGTGCCAAAGGCATAGAGACAACACACGCGGGGCTGTACAAAGGCATGACCGTGTACCAGCCTGCAGAGGTCGCATTGTTGCCTGAGAGCAAGCTGGAAAAAGTAGACAAGCAGTACGGCGTTGGCAAAAAGATGGGCAACGAAACCTATCTGCACAAGTCAGCAATGGATGTGCTGCCAGCGGACGTGCAGGCGCGTATAGCAGAGGCTGAACTGCCGCCGGGGCATGAGTGGGCGATTGTTAAATACAACAAGAAAACAGGCCAGATATCCCTGATCGAAAGTTACGATTGGGACACCGCGCATGAACCTACTGTAGGCAACAGCGTAATTTTAAAACCAGACGGCACGGTTAAACTACACAACGCGCCTTTGGCAGATGCAAACAAAACGATTTACCACCACAAGTGGCTGTTTGTTCGCCCGGACTATGAGGGCTTTAACCATGTCGAAAGCAAGATGCGCTCTCGCACATGGCAGGCGCTGGGCAACTTAGACAGCAGACGCTATGGCCGAAAAGGTTTCTGGCAGGAAAATGTCCTGCCCCGACTAGAACCAAACTACTTGACCCAGACTGACACTGGCCCGGTTGGTCCGCGTGGCAGGTTCTATCAAGAGCAAGACGTATACGGCAACGTGTCTAACATTATTGAAATGACCAAGAACGCCGACAAATCTACATTTTTGCATGAGGTTGGCCACTTCTTTTTATTCCAGCAAAAGGCGCTGTTGACCGACACCCGGTTAACAGAAGACGGGCGCAAGCAGCTGACTAAGGACGCGCAGACTACTACTGAGTGGTTCCGCAAAAACTCAGATCAAGTCTGGCAGGAAATGCAGGACATGATGCACAGCAGCCGTAAGGCCGCTAATGCCGCGCCAGATGATTTTGCTAAAAAGGAACGCGCTGACCGCATAGAAGACGCTGTCGTATACGCCAGCAACCACGGTGGCGTAATGTATATGCGCGACATTGCCGACAATTTTATGAACGGCAAAATGAACTACGGCACAGAATTAGAAATAGGTTTTCACGAATTGTGGGCGCGGGGAACTGAAAAGTATTTTGCCAGCGGTGAAGCGCCGTCTTCAACGCTGCGCAAGGTGTTTGAAAATTACAGCGCGTGGCTGACTAAGATATACCGCAACCTGTCTAAGCTAAATGTCAATATTGACCCTGAGATTGCACAAGTGTTTAGCCGACTAGTCGCAATTGATGACGCGCTCACCAATGCAGCTGAAGGCGCAACTTACACTGTGCCACCCGAATTGACCGCACTTGCGTCAGCGGCTGAGACAGAGGCGCTAAACAAACTGGCGTCTGACGCCCAAACTGAAGCGCGGGACCAGATCACTGCCAAAGCGCAGCGTGAAATCAAACGCGAACAAGCAAAAGAACGCAAAGACGCAGAACTTAAAATAAAAGAGCGGGTCACAGCAGATGTAAAAGCGCGGCCAATATACGCTGCTATCAACTTGCTACGGCGCGGCATGTTACCTGACGGCACAAAGCTAGATAAAAAGATGCAGCTGAACTACGCGCTGTTCAAAAAGCAGTACGGCGCAGCGACTATGCGAAAAATACAAGCCGCTGCACCCGGCCTGTTTACAAATAAGAAGTCAACAGAAGGCAGCACACCAGAAGACATTGCGTCTGCTGTAGGTTTTGAAGGCCCGGATCAGATGGTTACTGCGTTGTCTGCAGGCAACTTTGCCAAGCAGGACATAGTCATTGCGGATGAAACCACAGCTGCGATTAATAACGAACTGGGTGAGGTACTAAGCGAAGAACAGCTGGCAGAGATGGCTGATGAAGCGGTTAATAACGACAAGCAGATGGACGTGCTGGCCGCACAGGCGCGAATACTGCGCCGGGTTATTACTCAGAACGCCCGTAAGCAGACAGACCGCAAAGCCACTGATTACGGTGTGACTAGTTCTGCCCGGCAAGACATTGATGCCGCAAAGGCTGCAAGAGCGGCGGCGCTGGCTGAGACAACGGCAGACACTACACAGACAGACGCGGCAGACGGCACTTTGGCTACGATTGCTGCAGAACAACAGCGGCAGTCTAACACCGGGCAACGCCGGGCGCAGACTAAGGCATCTGTTAAACTAAGCGAAATACTACGCAACGTAAGCCTACCTGCAATCAAGGCCGCTGCTATCGATCATATTGCCAAGCTGCCCATAAGTCGGCTTCATGCTGGTAAATATCGCACTACTGCAGAACGCCTGACTAAAAAGTACGCACGGGCGCTGGTCAAGCGGGACTACGTTGAGGCCGAGGGGCTGCTTAACCTGATCATGCTAAACACCGCTATGTCAAAGGAAGCTGCGCGGGTTAAAACACAAATAACAAAAGACGTAAAATCGCTAGAGGAATTTGGCAACCGCACTGATAAAAAGCTGCAGGACAGCTACGATGTTGATGTGGTCAATGTAATGCGGTCAATGCTGCACACCGTAGGCATTGGCAAACCTAATACCAAAAACATGGCTCCGGGTGAGGCGCTTGCCACACTGGTAGACATCGATCAGGAACTTGACCAAAATCTGACGGCGGTAGTAGCGCAGATTTCGGATATTGAAATTGCGCTGCGCCAGATGCAGGAAGACGGCAATGCGGCAACTTATAAAGACATGTCTGTTGTGGACGTGCAGTCACTTGTTGAGGTGGCCACCGAACTGAAAAAGATTGCACGGGAACGCAAGGTCTTATTCGTTGAGGGCCGCGCCGTTACTATAGATGAGGTTGCAGATGAAATTGCGTCAGGTACGGCTGACCTTGTAAGAGAACGCAAAAAGAAAAAGGGCGTTCCTGTTGCTAACCGGGGAACCCAACAACAGCGGGGACGCCGTAAGTTTTGGGACAGTTTCCGCTCTTCACTTTTGACCACCGAACTGTGGTCACGATTTGCGGACAACAACAACCCGGACGGCCCTATCACTAGCAACATTGTGCGCCCGGTATTAAACGCGGTTACTAACTACAATCAGAAACGTGCTGTCCCTCTCAAGAAACTAGTGGACATGCTGCGTGGCGCTGGCTCACCGCTGAACGTGAAAATTAATGTTACCGCCAGCGAATTTACAGACGCCGAGGGGAACCCTTGGTCGTTCTTAACTAAAGGCGAGATTATCCACGCACTGCTACACACAGGCAATGCCAGCAACTTTCGCAAGTTATTACTGGGAGGCCAGAAGGCTGACGGCGTGTCATACGCGTTTGGCAAGGAAACGCCAGAAGGCACACTGGACACCACCAAGTGGGATGCGTTTGTTCAGCGCATGGTAAACGAAGGGGTGCTGACCCAAGCAGATTTTCAGCTGGTGCAAGAAATATGGGACTTGTTTGAAGAAACAAAGACCCCAGCACAAGCTGCGCACAAAGAACTATATGGGTCGTTCTTTCCAGAGGTGGCGGCAGAGCCTGTGTCAACGCCATTTGGAATGCTGCGTGGCGGTTACGTCCCTGCCATTACTGATAACAGCATGAACACAGATGCAGCAAAGCAGGCGGCACAAGATGACGTGTCTCAGCTGCAAAGCAGCACCATGTTCCCGGCAGCTGAACGCGGCTTTACAAAGCAGCGGGTAGAGTACAACGAGCCGTTAGATTTAGATTTGGCAGGCTTGCCCCAGCACTTAGATAAAGTGATGAAGTTTACCTACATTAACCCGGCAGTGCAGACTGCATCCCGGTTTATGCGCAATAAAAAGATCAGGGCTGCATTGAGCGCCATTGAGCCTATGGTAATCGAAAACACTATTCTGCCATTTTTGAGTAGGGCGGTCAGGCAAGAAACAACAAACCCGCAGGGCAGCGGAAACCTCAAACCGTTTGATCGGGCAGCAACGTGGTTAAACCAAGCTGTCGGCATGAACACAATGACGTTAAATATTGTTAACTCTCTGCAGCAATCTACCGGGCTGGTGACCGCTGCAGTAATGATTAGCCCATTGAAATTGTCTTACGCAGCGATGCGGTTTAGGCAGGACGGCCAAGGGCTAAAGTCCTATGTAGCATCCCGTAGCCCGTTTATGCAGGTTCGTATGCAGGACAGCGTCAACGATATGATGCAGGGCATAGAGGATACTCTTCGCGCTACTAGTCCGCTTAAAAAGGTGCAGGGCAAAGCTAGCCAATACGCGTATATCACGCAGCAAATTATGCAGAACTTCGTAGACCCCATTGTCTGGTCAGCTGCAGAAAGCCAAGCCCGGACAAACGGCATATATGAAAAAGTATACACCGCGAACCTATCACGGGGCCGGGATACGGCGTTAGCTGCAGCTGAAGAAGCTGTGGCGCAGTACGCTGACCGTGTGGTGCGCGACAGCCAATCTCCAATGGGTGCGCAGGACATATCCACCTTTGAAGCTGGCGGCGCTATTATGCGCTTGTTTACTAAGTTTTACCGCTACTTCAACAACATGTATAATCTCAACCGCACAGAGTGGAAATTGAACGCCCGGCGCATTGGCTGGAAGGGCAAGCCCACCCGTGCGTTCTACATTTACGCGATAGGTTTTGCGCTGCCAGCCATTATTGCTGAAGGCATTGTGATGATGGCCAAAGGCCGTTTTGCAGATGAAGATGAAGAGATGGATACCCTGATGTTTGACATGTTGTTCATGTCGCAAGCTAAGATGGCAACGGCAATGGTCCCTGTAATTGGGTTGCCTGTAACCGCTGGTTTGGGGCTGCTAACAGATCAAACCTACGATGACAAGATGAGCCTGTCCCCGGTCCTTAGTATTGCAGAAGGGTACGGCATGAACTTCTTGAAGTCAGCTGTTGCCAGAGCAACGGGAGAGATTGACACAGATGAAGAGGAAGTGCGCGAGGCCAAGGCGTATTTAAAAATGCTGGGGCTGGTGCTGAAACTGCCAACAAATTGGTTCGCAAAAGGGCTAGAATATCAGATGAAAACTGACCGGGGCATGGTGGAGGGCAAAGACACGTCTGACATAATATCTGGTTATTTACTTGGCAGAGATAAGACTGAGAACAGATGACTAGACTAAAAACCAAAAACCTTGTACTCTACGACTAGTCGGAGATAAAAATGACAGTAAGCACAACGACAAACCAATCCGGGCCGTTTACATGCAACGGCACAGTCAAAGCGTTTGACTACAACTTTCAGATTGTAGCTACGACAGATATTGTTGCGACATTAACAAACAGCAGCACCGGGGCTAACAGCATAGTCAACCCTAATCTGTACGTCACCACAATTGTGGGTACAGGCGGGACTGTTACGTTCGGCACTGCGCCATCTTCCGGGCAGACGCTAACAATTGGGCGATCCACTGCGCAAACGCAATTAATTAATTTGGAAAATCTGGGGTCGTTGCAGCCCACTATCTTAGAAGGCGGTTACGACAAACTGACCATGATGGTGCAGGACAGCGGCGCAACTAGTGACCGAGCAATTGTAGTTCCTGCCACAGACGCAGCTAGTTTAAGTAAAACACTGCCCGTGGCCAGCTTACGCGCAAACAAGCTGTTTGGCTTTAATGCGGCGGGTGAACCAGAAGCAACCACAGGCCGGGTCTTGTCTGGTAGTGGGTCTGGCAGTAGTTTAGCAGCCGGGGCAACGCCCACTGTAGGCGTTACGTTTTCATCGTCTTCTGGCAACTTAGCAATCGCTATTGGCGTACCCGCTGGGGCCACAGGCAACACTGGTGCTGCAGGGCAGAACGGCGTGTTCAGTGCTATAGCAAGTAAGTCAGAAGCTGAAGCAGGCACAGATAATGTAAAGGGTATGTCTCCCCTACGCGTAAAAGAGGCAATCACCTACAGCGCCGCAAACGTATCAAACGCGGCGTTCTATGGATTTAAGAAAAACTCCACAGGCGTTCTTCAAGTTGACAAATCTGTAGCAGGCGCGTCTGACGCGTTCACTCTAGCGGATTATGACGATAGTCAATTCGCATCCTTTGGCCTGACGTTTTCATTAACGGCGGCTGGCCATCTATTGGTCACAACGCCGTAAGGCAAACAGGAGATAAAACATGGCTACTATTGACGTTGGTAAAATCAAATTTGTTTGGAAAGGTGCGTATAGCGCCAGTACAACTTATTCAGCAGATGATGTCGTATCGTATCAAGGATCATCTTGGGTATATGTAAACGCAACAGCAGCGTCAGGTCAAACCCCCGCGCAAAACGCGTACTGGAACGTTATGGCTGACGGCGCTAACCCGATGACCACCGCCGGGGACATGATCTTTGGCGGCTCAAGTGGAACGGCAACCCGGCTTCCCATTGGCGCATCTGGCTCTGTACTTAAAGCTACCAGCGGCACAGCGGTTGGCTGGGGTACTACAGACGGGCTAGAAGGTTGGGGGCCGCTAGGCACTAATATTCCCAAACATGCCCACACAACAGACAGTGACGTTACGGTATCCCGCCCATGGCTGGCCCGGTACGCTGGCAAGTCTGGTGCAAGTGCGGACTACATCCCCTACTCTGGGATGCCTAACACTGACTGCAGCCCAGCAAGGCGCGGAAACAATGGAGATTATTGTGGCGGCGTATCTTGGACGCAGTTCTTTTATTTAAACACTAACCACGAATTTGTTGCGCGGGGCTACAGCTGGCAAGGTGGTGGCGGTATACAAAGCGGTATTGCTACAACAAGTGGTCCTAGCATGGCAATCCACAGTGAGTTTGGTGGGCTATTAGCTGGCGAGTATTTTGTAAGGGTTTGGTATAAGTATCGCAGCATGTACGCGCTGACAAACAAGGGTAACGTTTTTGTTCGCGGCGAAAATACAGACGGCTGTCTAGGGCTTGGTGACATTGTTGACCGACACCAGTGGGTGCGCAATCCATATCTTGGGCCGCAAGCTACAAACAACAGCATCACTTGTGAGGTGTCTACGCTTGTAATCGCGGGTAATACAATCGCATCTTCTAATGATAAGATTAATGCGTTTGCCATTTTGCATGACGGCAGGGTGTTATCATGGGGCGAAAACAACAGCGGGTCATTGGGACTAGGCGATAACGTTCAGACAAACACGCCAGAATTAATCAACAACCTTGCATCTGTGGACATTGTTACTATTCGGTCTGGTTACAACGCCACCCTCTTTTTAGATAGTGCGGGTGACGTGTGGTCTACGGGCGCAAACACAACGGGCATTAACTTAGGAACAGCAAGAACTGCCCCAGTTAAAATGGGCGGCATTGACAATGTTGTAATCCTGCAAGCACATCTTGAAACTTCGTATTGCGCAGCGTTTGCCATCCAAACAGACGGCGATATGTACGCCCTTGGATATAACGTTGTAGGTTCACTAGGCGTGGGTGATGCTACCCAACGATCTGCGTGGACCCAATCAGGTGGCTCTCTTAATTTTTGTCACGTTGTTTGCGTTGGGTCTGGGACTAACAGATCGTCAGTGGCTCTAGCGGGTGTCCCCGGAGATTTGTTCGACACAACTGGAAAGACGGTATACGTTTGTGGCGAAAACAATTACGGGCAGCTAGGACAAGGCAACAACACAGATAGCACATCGTGGATACAGCCCAGTGCCACTAGTTATGGTACAAGCTATCTAAAAACTGTGACTAGCGCAGACGGAAGCATTAACAGTTCATCAAACATGGCGTTTCCGCGCACAAGTGTTGTGGACATTTATGATGCTTCAATGCAAGAAGCCGCTGGGCTTATTTGCTACACAGACAACCAAGCGCGTTTCTGGTACACTGGTAACTGGTACAGAATGTACGGGTTTGCTAACCATACAGCAACTGAGGTTGTGAACTTGCCGTATATGTATCCAAGCCCTTGGTCACATTCGTTGTCTAGCGGTACACATTACAACGGCAATTCTCAGGTCACAGTTTTAGATTACTTTATAGGGCATGACGCAACCTCAATGCATGCCATCTGGGTTATCTTAGGCAGCGACAATAGCCTATGGTATTTAGGCGAGGCAAGCGAAGGAATTACGGGGCCAGTAATGACGGCTACGCCATCAGGAAACACGGGCGGTCTTTATGATAACGTCCATTGGAAACGGTTAGGAGCGGCATAATGGCTATTAAATTATATCAATACAACGCCAGCAATTACAAAGCGGCCACAGATTTTAATTACCCAAACAAGATGCAGTCTGGGTTGTTTCTTCATTGGTGGCAAGAAGGTTACGTTTCCATGGACACTGACATGGCTGCGCTGCTTAATCCGCTAAACGAAAACGCATTTACAAAGTCAGACGCGGACGGCGTTGCCGCTGTAAAGGCCGCATCAAAAAGCTATTATGACGATCAATGTGTGGCAAGGGTTGCGGCAACCTACACAATCTATGAAGAACTAAAGGCTCACCGCCTTAACGAGACGGCTGTATTAACAAATATTGGTGACCTAGTGGCGGCTGTAATGGCAGAGCGTGACGCGCTGCTAGACGTGTCGTAAGGGGGATGCTTGGATTGGCTGTCGGACTACTGGCATCAAATTCTTTTCTTTGGCGTCATCATTGTGAATGCTGTCAGAGCCAGAGAACAGCTGTCTGAAGCGCAGAAAGATTTAGCAATGCTGCACAAACAAGTTGATCGGGTGCTGCGTTGGACGCAGGATCAGCAAGAGGCGTTGGTTAAACTAAGGGCTGAAGTAGATGTTGAAAAGGAGCAGAGAAAAATGTTGTGGGAGTTTACGAACAAAATAAGGGATATGCTAAAGTGATCCCGGACAGGTACAAATATGTTAGCAGAACTGGCCGCATGTAATGCTGCATTTCAAGTTATTAAAGCGACTGTTAAAAACGGCTCAGAACTTACACGCTGCGCTTCGCAGATCGGCGCTTTTATTAACGGCGAGGATGCTTTACGCAAAAATCTTAATAAGAAGAAAAATAGTTTCTGGGCTAAAGCAGGCGGCGCTGCAGACGGCAGCGATTTGGAAGAGTTCTTTGCGCTGGAAGAAATTAAAGAAAAGCGCAAAGAGATAGAGCAACTGATGATATTTGCAGGCCGTCCGGGCTTGCATGGAGATTGGGTTAATTTTCAAGTGGAGGCGCGAAGGCGCAGAAAGGCAGCGGTAGAAGCAGAGCGAAAGCGCAAAGCCGAATTAATTGAAAACCTACTGAAAGGCACAGTGTGGTTTTTAGGCGCAGTGACTGTGATTGGCGGGATAGGTGTGACGCTCTTTATTTTAAGACAGAAGGGGATCATATAATGCTTACAGGAATACTATCGGCGCTGGTTGGCCCGGTTACAGATATCATATCAAAAACCATTCCAGACAAAGATGCAGCTGCAAAGATGGCGCATGAAATTGCGACACTTGCAGATCAGCAGGCGCACCAACAGGTGCTTGCACAATTAAAAGTTAACGCGGCAGAGGCTGCTAGCGGGTCGCTGTTTAAAGGCGGCTGGCGTCCCTGCTGTGGGTGGGTGTGCAGTATTGCGTTGGCATACACCTACATTCTGCAGCCATTCCTAACGTTTATTTTACTGGCCGCTGGTGTAGACCTGCCGCCATTGCCGACACTGGCCACATACGAACTACTACCAATTTTGCTGGGCATGTTGGGGCTGGGTTCCATGCGGACGTTTGAACGGTACAGCAACAAAATTCCAAAGGGGAAATAACCATGGGCAATTTTGAATTTAGCAAGCGATCCAGAAGCCGAATGGAAGGGATTGATACGAGACTAGTCGCCATCTCTAAAATGGCCATCAAGCGGTCTGTGTTTGATTTTGGCATCACATGTGGCCTGAGAACTGAAGCAGAACAGAAGGCGCTCTATGCGGCAAAGGCAAGCCAGTGCGATGGCGTAAAGAATAAAAGTAAGCATCAGTCAGGCATGGCTGTAGACGTTGCCGTTTATATTGGCCCCCGGCTATCGTGGGAGAGCAACCTGTATGATGATGTGTGTGACGCCTATGTGTCCGCTGCCCGGCAGCACGGTGGCGTAGGCTTACGCTGGGGCGGTGCTTGGCACATTGACAACATGCTAGAGTATGAAGGCACAGCTGAGAACGCTACGATAGAGTATGTAGATTTGCGGAGGTCACAGGGCAGGCGTCCATTTATGGACAGCGTCCACTTGGAGATATTCGACTTATGACAGATCAGATACCAGACAAAGCAGCGTATCAATCAAACAGGCGCAAAATGTGTTGGGTGTGTTTGACCATGCTATCGTTTATGGTCGCGGCGATCATTGTATCACCAGAGCGGTACGGCTCACTACCAGCATTTGACATGGCATTCCTTGCGCTGTCAGGGCTGGTAGCGGCCTATTTCGGCGCAACCGCAATCGCCAAACGTTAGCGGATACGGCAGACAATAGAACGCAACCGCGCACCGTTGTCGCGCATCCATTCGATAGGGCGCTGCCAGCTGCGTGTGCCGTTGTCACGCGCTACATCTGCGTCACGCCATTCTGAACACCTACGCGCCATCAGAGACGGCAGTTTGTGGCTGTATGCAAAGTCCCGGTCATAGCGGCAGGCCATCATCAGGTCATACAGTTCTGCGCCGCGAACTGCCCGGCGGTTGTTGTATGTCTTGCGGCAAGCAGTGCAGCAAAACCGGGCTTCACGCTTTTTGCTAGTAAATTCTTCTGCACACTCATCACATGTTTTTTTAAAGATAGTCATCAGGTTTCTCCGTTGGCTGTGTTGCGACTAGTCACACTATGAACTAGTCAGTGCCTGATGACAACCATTTTTTAAACATTAATGTAAATTCTACTGAGCGGTCCTTTGGAACCCAGACGCAACGCCTGTCGCTGTCTTGCTTTTTGCGGTCTGCGTATTCCTTCTGTGCTTGTGCGTGGGCCTGCCGCGCAACAGTCACAGTGTCTAATTGTGGGTCAGTCATGTTCTTGTCTCTTTTCTATGACCATCAACATTGTCCGGGCGTACCCGCCAATGTCGTTGATGCTATCAAGGTGGGTGGGGTTGTGAATTAACCGTGCCAATTTCACACAGATCATCTCCATGGCGTGGCGTAGCACGGGGTCGCTGCACTCTGCCAGAACGGCTTTGAGTGCAGCGGCACGTTTAAAGTCATCAAGCGGGTGGCCATAATCGGCCCCCCGCTCATTGACAATGTCAGTGATAGTTTGGTCAAAATCAGTCATCAAGACGGGGTGTTTCACGTTTGAGTATTTCGTGCGCCGCTTCAAGACTTTTATATCCCGCATCAATCTGGCGTTTGGCCGTCTGGAGAATGTCCTCTGCCTCGTCATACAGTTCGGCCCATTCTTCGCGATTGCGCCTGTGCGCGTCTGTGAGGTCTTCCTGCGCCGCCTTGTCAACGCGCAGCCCCTGCAGTTCTTCCAGAAGGTTCTGAAGCCACGCAGGCTGGTCAGGCATCAAGGATATATTTAACAAGTCGTTGTCTCTGACAGGCAGATGATCAGACCTGTTTGACAGGTGGTTCAATTCAGTTGGTTGGTACATTGGAAAGGCTCCCTAAATAATAGGCTACAATTAAAGAAAGAAAGAACCCGGCAAACAGTAGGGCGCGGGTAGGGATTAGGAACCCGTCAGGCGCGGCTTCTTCGCGGGGTTCAAACGATAGGGGGATAGGTGTGGGCAGATCGAACACCGGGTCAGGGACAGCCACAGAGGGCGCAGGGGCCATCAAGGTAGCGTCCCGGCGCATATGGGACAAACGAATAGCCACGGCCTTAGACGTGCGCCCCAGCGCGTCTCCTATTGCCTCTGGCTTATTACCTGCCAGATACATTTCGCGCAGCGTACTTTCGTCAGCTACCGTCCACTTTGTTTTCATCTTAATACTCATGTGCAATCTCCGTTGCGGTTGGCACGGTAATTTAAGCGCACTTAAATTACCGTACAGGGTTTAGCGTTTCTTGCACTCTGGCCCAATACCGTCAGTCAAGCTGTCGGGGTGGGTCAGGGTGCGGTTGCATCTGCAACAACGACCTTCGTGCTGCACAGATAATTTAGCAGGCATGTTGTCCTGCGCGAGGTGTCCCAGCGCCCAAGACAACGCTTGAAATGAGGGCAATTCTGAACGGCCTTTTTTACCAGCGACCAATTTAAGATCGTTCTCTGGAACAAAACCGATGTACATAAAATGCGAATAGTCAGTGTTGTCGCTGCCGACCAACACGTTGACAAAATACATGCCGTTGTACGCGCCTGTCTCTTTGTCTTTCTTTTGCTGCACTTTGTAGGTGTAATGTGTACCGCTGGCCAAAGACTTGAGAGTGAACATGGCACGACCACCTTTAATAAAGGTGGTTGCGTCTTGGGCGGTTTCAAAAGGGGCTACTGCAGTCATGTTAAAATCTCCGTTGTTGCACACGCGCTCTGCATCTGCTTCTGCTAGCGATTATACACACATCAGCGCATGACACAAGCACTGATATTATTTTAATTTATCTACAGGTTTGCAAATGCAATCTATGTCTGTGCGCTTGGTAATCCCCAGCGGCACAGGCGCTTGTGTGTTGAGCGCGTTGGATATGTAGGTGCAGTGGTTCACGTCTGCAAACCGCTGCGACTGATTTATAATTTTGCCGTCCGCGTAGCACACCAGCAAAAACACAATGACTGCTTCGATGGCGTCACCCCAATGCGCTCCAGTTCTGACCGATGCCCCCCTCTACAAGACCCTCCAGTGGCGCACCCGGAAACAGGTCTTTGTATCCTTCCAGCATATCTAATTCCATTACCTCTAACACCTCTTGACTGTCCCGACTAGACGCCTCTGTTATAATGGCGTCATGGATAGTGGCCAGCATTCTAGTGAGGCGATGCCTGCCGTCATGGCGCAGGGCGTCCAGCGACTGCTTATGGCGTACAATGGCTCTGGCCATTACCGACAGCGCAGCGCGTTGTACCGGGTAGTTGGCGCATTTCGGAAGGTCAGGCTTGCGCCCCATGTAAATTGTCCCGCCGTCAACCGTCCGAATAAAGCGATCTTTTGCTGCTTCCTGCATCATCAGCCAGCGGTAGTTGAACGCGTCTGGGTATCGTGTGGCCCAAAAATCGATGTATTCCTGCGCAGCTGTCTCTGTTGTTTTCATTGTGCCTGCCAGCCCCAGCGCCCCTGACCCATAGATGATGCCAAAACTGACACCCTTTGCCTTAGAGCGCAGCGCCTTGTCAGAGGCCACTGTCTTGTCAATCTTACGCCCGGCCATCTTTGCCGCCACCTCTGCGTGAACGTCCCCATAGACCACGTCCTCTAGCAGCTGTGCGTCCTTAGACAGCAGCGCCAACACTCGCAGTTCTATGCCGCTGTAATCAAGGCTAACCAACTTGCGCCCTAACCCCGCGACAAAGCTAGTGCGAACCGATACAGGCTTGCCTAGCAGTTCACGGTCACGCGGCACTTGCTGCAGGTTTGGCCCGGATGAACTAAACCGCCCGGTCTTCGCATACCCAATGTTAAACCTTGCCCGGATGCGCTTGTCAGGTGACATGCGGCTGGCGTTTAAAAGGCTCTCACCAAAGCTGTTGATGTATTTGTTGATTGTTTTGTATTCAGCCAAAGTGTCCATAAATATCGCCAGCGGTGTGCCGATACATTTTGTGGACATTAAACGCAGGCTCTCGTTTGTCATCGACATCTGCCCGGTGCGTTCTGTCTTGGGCCATATCTTTGTGTACGTCTCTGGCAACAGCTTGGACAGGTAATCTGACCACTGCCTGTCGCTGTTAACGTTTGCCACGTCATCGTCTGACACTAGCTGCCTGATCTCTTGCAGGCGCTGGTGGCGTTCCTTTTGCCACGCATCCACAAGAGTGATGTGCGCGGCGTGGTCTAGCAACATGCCGCTGTCTTCCATTTCTACCACTGCAGGCCACATGTCGTTAAGGGTATAGAAACCACCCCAACGCCCAGTGTCCGCTTGTTCCGACCAATGTTCCCACAGTTTGTATGTCAGGTCAGCGTCTAGATACGCGTAGTCTAGCTGTTCTTTTGATAGGTCAGGCGCAGACCAATCACTGGCCTGCTGTTCCTTTGACATCACAGTGTCCAAGTCCCACAGCACCAGCTGGGCCAATCGAAAACTACCACCGCCAATGATGGCCCGGCGCATGTTTCCTACGTCCCACAATTTGGGGTGTGAATGGCCGTTCATAAACCAGCGGCCCTCAAACCCAACGTTAAATACTACCCATGTCCCCGCCTCAAACAGCCGTGCGTGTTTGCGGAAACTGTCAACGCCGATGGCGTCAAAATCTACTAACGCCTGCACCCGTTTGTTGCACAGACTAACCAACCGCACCCGGCCTTCTCGCGGCGCAAGTGACGTTGTTTCAAAATCGAGGGCGGTGGGGCCGTGTGTAATGCAGTCAGCTATCGTGCGCTTTAGCGCAGATAAAGTTGACACCATTCGATATTCCTGTATATTTTCGGTCATAGTCAATCTCCGTTGGCTGTCCAATGTACTGATCAAAATGTTGAAAAACTAAGGCCCGGTTGTTATGACCGGGCCTTAATTTTGTTTTACTTACCGCGCTTGCGCGTCTTCTTTTTCGGCACACCCTCGACCATCTCATCCTCTGACATTTCGCCAGCAAAGAATGCCGTGACTGACGGGCGATCTACCCAAGCGTCCACAACCAGCTTGGGCTTGTAGTTGGTCTGGTCCTGCGCAGTGAAGGTTTCACTATCAAAGAACACCAGCGGGATGTGTGGCTCACCAGCTGCAACGCGCTCGACAATCTTTTTGAGAATGTCTTTGATTGCGTTATTGCCAGACGCAGAGTTTGTGGTGAACTTAATTTGTTGGCGTCCATCATCAGCTGAGATTTCGCTAACGCCTAAACCCAGCGTCTTTTTCCAACCTTCGCCCATGTTCTCCCGGTATGGGCCATGATCGTCTAGATCATCCTTTGCCACCCGATTTGCAGAGCGGTTAAAAACACCCCACTCTACACGGTCTACCGGGCGGTTGCCTTTCCAGCACGTCCAGCCTTCGACTACAGCCTTGGGTTCAAGCAGGAACAGCTGACCGGGGTCAACCTCTTCCTTGTCCCGGCCTACAGCGTAGCGGCCTGTCTTTCCACTAAACGACATGAAGTCAAAGCCAAGAGGGCCAGACCCTTCGCCGCTGTCATCGATGATTTCGGACAGCCCGGCCATCATGTCAGCGTCAGAGATTTCTGGCAGGTTGCCAGCAGATAAGTAGTTTGTCAGTTCATTTGCCATGGTATTGGCTCCTAAGTTGCGTACATTTTACATTTGTACAGGTTACAGTTGTTTGACCTCTAGACGCTCAGAAGGTGCGCCTATTGTTTCAAACATAGATAGATCGATGCCAGCCTGTGCAATTGCTTTGCGGTTAAGGCTAGCCCGACCTTTAACAGCCTTGAGCGATACTTGAACGCCCCCGACTACTAAGCGGTCAGCGTTGCGAGACAACACTTCTTGCTTAATCTCTTCAGTCAACATGTCCTTAGACTGTTTTAGTTGACCCTCTTGTATCTTGATGTCCAGAAACTGTTGGACAACGTCATGCAGATTACTGCCCCGGTTGCCGCGCTTGTCACCACCACCACCGCCGCCGCCTTCGACTGCCACACCACAGTCTGCCTTAAACGGGCAGCGGGTGCATTCCTTAGTGGTCTTACCTTCGCGGTCAAGGACATCAACATTGCGGGTGCGCAGTATCTTGTTAGCCCGGCCTGCCATTTTATCTAGAAACGAATGGTCACAGTCCACGCGGTATTCGTGGATGATGTTATAGTTGCTGGCGTCCATGTAAATTATGATGCCATGCTCGATTTTTTTACCTTCAGTGATAGTTTGGTCAAAGTACCGCTGCTTGTTCATCAGGCACATGGCCAGCTTTAGTTGGGTGACGTGGCCACTGCGCGGCAAATTGTTTTTGTTAGTGCGCGGGTCGATGCTTTTAAACTCTATCGCAATTGGGTTTTCACCTTCGTATTCCAGCACCCCGTCAGGTGTTGCGCTGATCTTTGTGTCCGGGTCAGCAAAGCTGTGCTGTTGATCCCCGGCCAGTGCCAGCGGCATGTTAGCAGCGGCCATACACTTTACAAAGTAGTCTTCCATGTGGTTGCCGCGCCGGGCAAAACCCCAATCCTGCGGCTCACCTTCGATGTCAGGCTGTTTGCTAAACCACTGCCGTCTTATGCAGGTGTCGGCTTCTGAGGCGTTCATAAATTTTGAACGGTCCACGTTAAATTTCTTGAGCGCATCAATAGCGTTTGCGCCAGCTAAAATGTTTTCTTTGATCATAGTCTATCTCCGTTGTTGGCTAACACCCGGACATGTTCAGCACGTTTTGTGCCGCTGATCCGAGCAATGGCTTTGTCGAGTTTAGTGTCGCTGACAAACGTGTCAACATGTACAGGCTGTTCTTGGCCCATGCGGTGCAGCCGGGCATAGAATTGATCCATCACAGCTGGTGACCAATCTTCTTCAATTACGATGATACGATTGCCACCGCGCTGCAGGTTTAGGCTCACGCCCATTGCGCTGATCTGACCGACCAGAACGTCAAGTTTTTTGTCATTAAATTGTTCTTGCAACCAGACCTTTTTGTTGGCGCTGGTGCGCCCATCCAGTGAATGCGTGACGTACTTCTTGCCTGCCAGCTGCAGCGTCAACGCGTCGATTACGTCAGTGTGCCATGCACCAACCAGCAGCGGCCCATAGCCTGCCTCTAAGCGGTCCACGATCTCTGCCACGCTGTGTTTAATCTTAGCGATGCCCAGCAGGCGGCGCATGGTTGCCAGTGCCTCACTGTTTTTGTTTTCTTCTACCCACTGGTCACCCTGCTTGTCCGCGTTGCGCAGCATCTGGCGCAGTTCTGCGTTGGGTTCCAGATCAACAACCAGACGGCTTTTTGTCAGGGCAGGCATTGCAGCCCATACGTCAGCCAGTTCGCGGCGCACGGCCATGCCTTCCTTAAACATCATGTAGTTGAGTTCATCAGTGTTGCGGTTGCCAATCACAATGGTGGAAGGGAAACGTGCGCCGGGAAACTTTTGCTGCCGGGTGTTGCAGTACCGCAATTGAAATTTGTTGAGGGTCAGCTGGCCAATCTGGCGGCGCAATTTGTCTGCCCCGGCGCGAATGATAAAAGGAAACAGATCGTCATTCCAGCGCGTCTGTGGCGTCCCGGTCAGCATCCAGCTGTGGGTTACATAAGAACACAAACCACCCTGACCAAGGATAGCTTTGGTGCGCTTTGCTTTTGTAGATTTGAGCGCGTGGCTTTCATCACAGATCATAATCTTGTACTGCCATGTGCGCAATTCCAGCGCCCGTTTGGTCGCGATTTCATATGACATGACGTGGCAGTGAGCCAGTGGGTCTAGATCGACCTTGCCTGTTTTGACAAGCTGGGCGCGGAACTTGCAGTGTCTGGTAAATTCTTCTGCCCACATGTGCAGCGCGATAGGCGGCGCAATAACCAGCACTCTGCCTTCGCCTTGCAAACCTACAAGGTTGACGGCCTCTAATGCGGTGAGGGTTTTGCCTGACCCCATGCCTGAGAAACAACCAGCGAATTTTTTGCTGGCCAAAAAGGCGGCGTCTTCAATTTGATGTGGCATCAATTGCATAGTCTGTTCTCCGTTGTGGTGCAGCTGTTGACCCAAGGTATCTTCGCCGGGTGACCCAACACTGTGAAGTATTGATTGGCTACTAGGACCGTTGTTCAACAGCTGCGAGGCGTAGTGTAAGTCAGCTACTGACATAGTGTCAAGCAGCAATCTTGGCGGCGTCAGTAACCTGCAAGTCCTGCAGGTACTGAGCGGCGGCGCTGGCTTTGGATGCGGCTTTAAAAATCGCATCGTTGTCAGCCTTTAAAACATTTAACCAGCTGGCCAGATACTGCGCGTGGTCCTGACGCGGCTGGCTTTCCAGACCCAGCATGGCCATTAAGAATGCGCTGCCCAATTCAGCAACCAATTCTTCTTTGGCATAACCTGTCTGGTCGCGGCCAAGGTCACGGTCACACCGGGCCTTTGCTTTTGTCCAGTGTACCAGTTCGTGCAATTCAGTAGAGTAGTAATCTTCAGTGGTGTGGAACAGATCGAAATCAGGCATGGTGATTTCATCAGTGGACGGGCGGTAGAACGCGCTCTGTCCTGCAACGTTGATGGTCGCTGCTGTGTTGACTACGAAGTCATCGACATGCGCGATACGCTGCTTGCCTTCAACCTTGGTGGCCGGGGCAGGGTGGAACTTAGCTGGCAGGTTGTCGATCTGGTCAGCATTGAAAACATTGTACGTCTTGAGCATTGGGATGCGCTTCTCATCACCAGTGGCTTTGTCTTTAATAGTAAGCGGCTTGTAAAACACAATCATTGTGCCTTTTTCGCCTTTGCGTACCTGACCGCCCAGTGCCTCTGCCTGCTTGTATGTCATCCAGTTTGGATTGCCAAAGCCTGCCATCATCAGGATGATTACATTGACGCCTTTGTAATATTCGCCATTGGACCGGGTGGGCATACCGCCCAGACCAGCACGGTTCCAAGGGCAAGACCATGCGCCAAGCGAGGTGCTGTCTTCCAGCTGCGCGATGATTGCGTTGGTGACGTTAGTCTTGATGTCGTTTGCGGTAAGTTTAGCCATGATACATTCTCCGTTGGTTAATGGGCCACTGCCCCTGTCTCTGTCTATGATTATACAGGTATCAGTGCCTGACACAAGTGTTAATTTCAACTTGTGTCAGGCTTTGTGTCAGCGCCAGTTGGCGGTCAGTTCGTAAACGTCTGCGACCCGCGCCCGGCGTTTGACACGCTTGTCTTTAATGCTGACAATTTCGCTGGTCAGGCCACACACATATCTGCGACCCTGCACCAGCTGCCAGTGCCAGCCAGACACGATCAGGAACACGCGGTCAGCTGTGCGGTCTTTGACCGTGGCTTTGAGCCAAGCAGCCAGTGTCGGGCCAGTGGAGCGGTTTAAGCTAAACCCCATGGTCTGCCGGGTGGCGGTGATGTCGTACTGGTTCAGCACTTGGATCACTTCACGCGGGTGCGTCCCGGTGATCATTTTGCGGCCAGTGTTTTCGCGGATGCGCCGGGCGGCGTCCCCGGTACAGATGCCAGTGATGGCGCTGATTACAGCTGGACCGCAATAACGGTTTCTGTCGGCGCGGACAGTGCCGTGATTGATGGGGCGGATTTTAAAAGATTTTGACATAGTATAGTCTCCGTTGTTGTGGGGCTGTTGCCCCTTTGATTAGCGGGTGCGCAGCTTACCGATGCGGCGCATATGCTCCATGGAATAAGTCATGCCCTGATCGGCATAAAAGTTTTCACGCTCCGGGTTCCAACCCTTCATTGCGTCCCGCGCATCGCGGCAATCTTGGATGATGTATTGCAGCGCCGCATCGTCTACGGTCTTGGCGTGGGCGGTCCACTTGGTAAATTCTGCGGCGGTTGCTCCAGACATGTGTGTCTCCTAAAGTGTGCAGCGGCCCAGTGCCTCTGCCTCTATAGATGATTATACACCTATCAGTGCCTGACACAAGCATTAATATCAGTGTTTGACAAAATAATTATTGTGGCGCAGACTGCGAACTTCAACGGGGGAAGCTATGACTATGAAAAACTATTTTTCTGCACGATCTAAATTTGAACGCCAATATCATGCCAAGTGGGATCGTGCTTTGATGCGGTCTGCAGGCATGTCACATTGTTTGAACAGTGACGGCAGTGGCTTCAACGTTGACCTTGTCTGGCTTGAACGGGCGAGATATCAAACAGCGGCAAACGCGAAACGCGCTTTGCTCTGGCAACAGCGGAGAACCACAGATGAATGATGAACTAATACAACAGGCGCTTATTGTTGGCGCAAAGTACCCGGTCTTTCCTACTAACCAGAAGATACCGTGTTGGTCGAATAAAGACTTGGACCTGCCAGCTGGGCAGGGCGGCTACAAGATAGCAACGCAAGACCCGGATGAAATCAGACGGCTATTTTCACACAAGAACGCAACCGAAATTGCTGTGCCAATGGGGACAATGTCCGGGCTGCTATGTGTGGACGTTGACCTATACAAAGGTGAAGGCACGGCAGAGTGGATGGCTGACAACCAGCACTGGCTTGGCAGCACCCGCGCTCACAAGACGCGCAGCGGCGGTGTGCATTACATTTTTAAGCATGTGACGGGGGAGCGGTTTCCAGCAACGATTGCGCCGGGTGTGGACATCAAGGCAGGCGGCACGGGGTTTGTGTGTTGGCCACCGACTAAGGGCTACAGCCTCTTTAATAAAAAGCCCATTAAATCTTTACCTATCCCTGAGTTTAAAGCAGCGCACCAGTACACCAATAAAATGGGGTCAACTACAACAGGCTCATTTAATGACGCGTCAGACGCTGATCTTATCGCTAGGGTACGCGAGGCCGATGAACTGTACCCCGCCCTGCGTACCCTCTCCTTTCGGCTTCCGACTAGACGCAAGCCTGATGGTGGGTTCCTCACGATAGCAGAACAGGCATCTATACTGACCAACATCATGCGTGAAAGCAAAGCGGTGGACCCAGCACATCCACGGCACAGTGATTGGCTCGACAGAATGGATAAGGTGCAGACGCTGGTGGACAGCGCGAACAAAAAGAACGACACCACCGTCGAGGTCAGTGACCGGGCGCTGGATGTTATCAACGCCGGGGACGCATTCATTGAAACGCAAAAAATAATAGCTGCCAGTGTGCGCCCGGTTGGTCCGCAAGCAGAGGTCACTGTCGAACAGATCGAACAGGCGCTGTCTGAGGATGAGGACGATGAACCTGACCCAGACTATCACGTCATCACAGCGCAAAGCACCCGCGCAAAAACGCTAGAGCCTATCAAGTGGATTGTTAACGGGATGATCCCAGAGCAATCAACGGTGTCGTTGGGCGGGACATCAAACGTGGGAAAGACCCGGTGGCTGGCGTCATTAGTAACGGCGTTGGCTGTCGGAGATACTATACGCATGGGCCTGCCCAGCTGCAAAGCTGCCGTACCGTCATTGTGGTTTGCAAATGAGGAACGGGCAGCTGACATTGAACGGCGCATCAAAGCGGTGGTGCTGCAGAATGCAGACACCGACAGCCTGCCAATGGTGGTGCGGGGCAAAGACACAGGCATGATGCGCTTGGTTGCGCTTAATGAATTGGGCAACCCTGAGATTGACATGATTAACGTGACACGCATTGTTAAGCAGTCCCGGCGCATCGATGCAAAAATAATTATCTTCGACCCGTATGTCACGCTGTCTGATGCGATGGATGAGAACAGCGCAGTGAGCGCCGGGACATTGACCCGTGCGTTTATTATGATTGCGTCATTGACAGGGGCAGCTGTACTTCACGCGCACCACACGCCAAAGGACAGAAGCAAAGATGGTGATTGGTACAGGGCAGACAGCGGCGCATGGCGTGGGTCCGGGGCTATCTATTCTGCATTGGACTGTGGCTATACGCTGTCACCTTGGATGCCAAAGAACAGTGAAGAGCGGAAGCAGTGGCGAAACAAAACGCTCGACCTAAACCTTGGCCGCTGGGTTGTGTTGGACACTGGCAAGATAAGGGAAGGCGCACCGCTAGAGCCAATCATATACGAACTGACCGGGCAAGAGATGGCCGAGGGTGAGGGCGCGGACATTGGTGTCTGTACGCTGCGCAGTGAGGCAGAGGCTGCAAACGTTTTGCTAGACGCTGATGTCGATAAGCTGGAAGCTAGTGAGTTGGCCGAGGAAATAGGCGACACGTTGGGTCTGGGTAAGTTTAGCAAACTGAGCGAGATACATGCGAAGATGCAGGGGCAGACGATGTGGCCAGTGGTGGGTGACAGAATGTTTCCCCGTGATATGGTGAAGCTGCACGTTATGTTTAAGGTAGCTGTTCACTGGTCAGGCGGTATTGTCAGGCTGGTATTGGATGAGAACAAGAAAACCAACGGGCGCTGGACGCTCATAGTTGAATAGGGAGTAATGATTATGAAACACGATACATCAACAGACGGCGAGTTCACCGGGGTATGGCACAGCAAGAACCACAACAACGTTGTGTACCTGCAGACGCTGACCCCAAAGATGCTGCGCGATGACTGCGTAGTGTGCGGCGCAGATGAGGGATATATAAAAGATGAGCAAGGCAGGTCGCTGTGTGCGGCTTGTGGTGTGGTAGATGACGAGGGGATAAACTGCGATGATCCAACGGGATGAATACATGCGCGTTGTCGAAGAGAACATTGGGCTGCGCGAACAGGTAACTTTTTACATGCGCAAGCTGTTGAAAGAGGACCGTTTTGAAATGCACAAGTCGGGAACAAGTTTGCCACTTGAGCGGGGTAAAGATGTTTAAACGCAAGGGGTTACAGCTTGAGCGATCAAGTTCATGCTCAAGTTTGCACAACACAGAAAACGTGTGCAACTTCAACAACTTACAACTTGATCAACTTGTTCCCCCTAAAGGGGTACTACCGCTGGGTGCGGCGCACCCATTTGGGGAGACAGTCAATTGAATATAATCGGCATTGATCCCGGTCTGTCGGGGGGGCTTGCACACATAGATATATCTAACGGCAAGCTGACCTACATTGATGGCATCAGAATGCCTGTGCTGCAGATAAGCACAAAGGCAAAGGCTGTTAACGCAGTGGCAATTGTTGAGTGGTTCAACAAACAGCACTTTGATGCAATTGTGTTAGAGCGCGTTGCATCTATGCCGGGGCAAGGCGTGGCCAGCACGTTTGCGTTTGGCAGGGCCATGGGTGGTGTTGAGGCGTTGGCGCAGACAATGGCACACGAACATGACTGCCGCGTGATATACGCGTCCCCGGCTGTGTGGAAAAAGGCAATGGGCCTGTCATCTAATAAGCAGGCAAGCATGGACATGGCAGCGGTTACGTTTGGACACAACCCACTGTGGCAGGTAAAGGCAAACGATGGGATTGCAGAGGCTGCACTGATGGCAGCGTGGCATTATCGACAACACGCACACAGTATGTTAGACTAGTCGGTAAACAGATGGAGATAGCACATGGCCAAGAAGCCCGGATTGTATGCCAACATAGCTGCGAAGAAGAAACGCATCAAAAGTGGCAGCGGTGAAACCATGAGGAAGAAAGGCGCAGAAGGTGCGCCCAGCAACAAAGCGTTTAAGCAGAGCGCCAAGACTGCAAAGAAGAAATAGCATGGCACAGGTGAAAAAGTATTACGTTTACACATTGACTGATCCGCGTGACCTCAAAGTTTTTTACATTGGCAAAGGCACAGCTGCACGAAATTACGCGCACACTCACAAGCTGACGATGCCACAGTCAGACAACATGTCCCCCAAATCAAAATTGATACGCGATATTATCAGCGATGGTGACGAGGTGGTCAGCACAATTGTCAAACGGTTTAGCGATGAACAAGCCGCGTATGATTTTGAAGCTGAGTTGATTGCGAAGACACCGGGCTTGCTAAACGCGATGGCTGGTGGCAGTGGGCGCAAGGCTAAAGATGACAAGGCGCATGGGCTGACACCAAAGCAAGAGCGGTTCAGTCAGCTGGTCGCTGCAGGCAGCATGTCACAAGCAGACTGTTACCGTGAGGCTTACGATGCAGGCAACATGACTGACAAACAGATACATGAAGAGGCCAGCAAGCTAGCCAGCGGGAACCCAAAGGTTGCCCAAAGGATCGAACAGATAAAAGCCCCAGCTGTGCGAAATTCCCAGATAACACGCGAAGATATCTTGTCAGGTTTACACCGAGCGACTGAGTTGGCTGAGACAACTGCGCAAGCGGGGGCGATGGTTTCTGCGCTGCGTGAGTTGGGCAAACTGATCGACGCGTACCCGGCAGAGCGCAAAGAGGTGCAGATCAACGATGACATGGTCAACAGAATACAGGCAGGCCGCAAGCTAGCGGCAGGGCTACCTACTATTAACTGAGGGAGACAGACCTATGAAGAAGCCAACCAAGAAGGCAGCGGCCACTACAAAGAAGACGCCTAGTCGCAAGCAGCCTGCAAAGAAGATGAAGAAGCCTACATCTAAGAGATACTAATGCCATCTCAGGTACAGGGCAGGCCACACGTCTGGCAAGCACCGCCACCGGGTCAGTCCCCGGTTGATGTGTGCATTGAGTGCGGTGAACGGCGCATCAGCCCCTACGAACAGACGGCATGTGAGCCTGACGCTGTCGGCGCATCACTGGGCCAGATAAGGACACTGCATGACTACAGCCCTATCGACTAACACAGAGACGCAGCTGGCCGACCTTATGGCCGAATGCTACGCCAACCCATTGCTGCATGTAATGGTCAGCTACCCATGGGGGCAGGGCCAACTAGACGGGCGCACTGGCCCGGACGTGTGGCAGGCTGAGTTTCTGCGCGAGGTAGGCAGCGAGGTACGCAAGCGGGGCTTCACCGGGCGCGATGCAGTTGACCCGCTACAGTTCAGCACGGCCAGCGGTCACGGCATTGGCAAGAGCGCCATCACGGCGTGGCTTATCCGCTGGATCATGGACACCCGGCCATTCTGCAAAGGCGTGGTCACAGCGAACACATCCGAACAGCTGCGCACCAAGACGTGGGCCGAACTGGCCAAGTGGCACGACATCAGCATCAGCAAGCACTGGTATCACATCAACAGCGGCGGCGGGTCCATGAACATGTACCACCGCGACCACCGCAACACATGGCGCGTTGACGCACAGACTAGTCGCGAGGAAAACAGCGAGGCATTCGCTGGCCTACACGCTGCATCGTCCACACCGTTCTACATATTCGATGAAGCATCAGCGATCCCGGACAAGATATTTGAGGTCCGCGAGGGCGGCTTGACCGATGGTGAGCCGATGACATTCGACTTTGGCAACCCGACACGAAACAGCGGCAGGTTCTATGAGAACATGGTCGGCAGGTTCAGACACCGCCTAATCAGACGGTTCATCGACAGCCGAGACGTGGCCATCACGAACAAACGCCTGCTTGACCAATGGGTCGATGACTACGGCGAGGACAGCGACTTCGTGAAGGTCAGGGTCAAGGGCGAGTTCCCCAGCGCGGGTGCGCTGCAGTTCATTGGCACAGACACTGTCGATGCCTGCGTTGGCATTGATGTGGCCGTGACACCCAACGATCCTGTGGTCATGGGCGTGGACGTTGCCCGGTTTGGTGACGATCAGTCTGTCATCGTGACCCGGCATGGCCGCGATGCTGAGAGCAAGCCATTGGAGCGATACCGTGGCGTGGACACCATGACGCTGGCATCCGAGGTGGCAAGGCTAGCCCGGCTGTACCGACCCGACACAATCTTCATAGACGGTGGCGGTGTAGGCGGTGGAGTAGTGGACCGATGCAGGCAGCTGGCTGTCGAGGTGGTCGAGATTAACTTTGGCAACAAGGCAACCATGGCAGGCTATGCCAACATGAGAGCGCAGTGCTGGGGTAACATGAAGGAAGCCATAGCAGACGGCATCCGATTACCCAACGACCCGGACATGAAGAGCGACCTGACCGGGGTGGAGTACGGCTACAATGTGCGCAACCAAATACAGCTAGAGAAAAAAGAAGACATGAAGAAGCGCGGCTTGCAGTCCCCGGACATTGCAGACGCCCTCGCATTGACATACGCGCACCCGGTGCTGCCGACCCGCGCTGGCTACGCCGGGGACGATTACGGCCACGCTGAACACGAATACAACCCTTTTTAACCTGCGACTAGACGCAAGCCTTGATTTGATGTAGGATTGGCAACATGGCAAACGACACAAAGATATCAGCAAGAATAGACGTGACCCCCCTTAACCCTGACAACGGGCGTATGGTGCAGGCGCTCTATGATATTGGCGATGCTATTGTGAAGGAAAGCACCACGTTTAAATATTATGTTATGAAAGATAAGATTGACGCGCTAGTCGCTGAACATAAATTTCATATGGATGACGTTGTCATCGACAGCAGGACGTGCTGCTTTATGGCGTTTGCTAGGTTTAGCGATGACGGCCCCACCTACGAACAACAGCCGCCGCACTGCGTGGGCGCTGTCGCAGGTTTTGTGAGTGACAGCTGGTTTGACGGCAGCACCTCACTCAACGATTTCTTTTTATACGTTCACCCAGCCGCCCGGCGCACTGGCACTGCCGAAATACTGATTGGCCAGTACGAGTTGTTTGGCAGAGAGATTGGTGTGGACAAGATTAACTTAGGCATATCCACAGGGCTGCGTCAAAAGGCGCTTGGCCGCTTTTACGAGAATGCTGGCTACCAGCAATCCGCAACCCAATACACCAAGGAGATAGCGCATGTGCTTTAGCAGCCCAAGCCCACCACC
>TARA_R110001632_G_scaffold4863_1_pt1 | contig 30784 bp, 28 predicted proteins | sample TARA_R110001632 | Tara Oceans TARA_R110001632 (sample SAMEA4398266) | marine metagenome | biome: Polar Biome; feature: [SRF] surface water layer (ENVO:00010504); material: water (ENVO:00002006), including particulate matter (ENVO:01000060) such as... | depth 5 m
GGAAACAATATGGCTCAACCAAGCGCAGGTATGGCTATTGCTGGCATTACAGGTAATCAACAACAGTTCCAACAAGGACAAGCCGCTATGAGTAATGGTTCAGGTTATCCTGTTCCTCCAAGTGGAAATGATGGATATGGTCGTCCTTATTGGATTGATGCTCAAGGTCAAATGAGTTATGAGCCACCTTCTGCTGGATTACATTTAGGTTCAGCAATTCAAAAAGGTGCTGCTTGGGCAAAATGGCTAATGTGAGGTGAATAAAATGGTTAAGTTTTATTGGGGTAATGCCCCGTTAATCTTTCCTTCCGATTCTGGGAGAATTGAAAGTGAAATGCTTGAATATATTCAAGAAGAAAACAACCAGTTTATTTCATATTTTAATGAAGGCAAAAGAGAAATAGAAGAAAAAGGCGAAGATGCCACAGAATATGTTTCAGCCTTTAATGAAATACTAACAAAAATTATGAATGAAAGTAAATTAATAGAAATCATTAACGGTCATTCTGACGGAGAAGATGCTATTAAAAATTTCACTACTAATAAAGTTAAAAACAATAGAACTCCTAATGAAAGTAATATTAAGTTCTTAAAAGGACTTATGTTACAAGCATTATATGATAGTGATTCAGTTAATCGTTTAAGAGGGTATGGCGCATTAAAGTTTGGTAATAAAATAGAAGACTTACCTGACTACAACCCCGAAGATTTATTAGGTTCTATTACCAAAGAAGATTATTATAATAAGATGCAAACTGATTTAACTTTCATAGAAGTTATTCCTGATGATATGGATGACTATAACAGTGAAATGCAACCTATTAGATTCTCTTACGGAAAAGATAATATTGAATTTAGTTTCCCTATTAAAGAAGAAGAAATTATAAGTAGTAAATTAAACCATCTTAAAGAAGTAACTAGTCAAGTTCCTGATTTTACTCCTTCTAAAAATAAAACCTATCTTCCTAAAGTAGTTGTGGAAATGCCCATTAACATTCCTTCGGAGGTAGTTAATGAATTAAGTAAGGCTGCTGAAGTTGAAGTAATTGAAGTAGAGCCTGTTAAAAATAAAAACGATAAACCTACTGGTAAGTTTACTCCCGTTGGTTCTCCTTATGTTTTAGAACATTCCGAGTTTATGAAACTAGGGCAAGCAGGTTTACAGAATAGAACAGACTCTATGATAAATGGTAGAATCTATGCTTTGGGTGAAAAATTAGTTAGGTTGGAAAGAGGGAATAAAGACGGAGCAGGGAGACAAGTAAAAGTTCCTGAATCTACTTTAAATGAAATCGAAAGTAAGTTCTATCCTATTCTTAAGAAAATAGAAGAAAGTTTGTTTATGCCATACTTAAATAATCCTTTAACAGTAGCAACTTATACTGGAACTGTTTCTTTTAAAACAGATGTTCAATACTATAATTCACTTACTGAAAAAGTAGATAAAGTAATAGAAGGCGATGAACCTAAAATAAAATCTATTACTGTTATGGTTAATGGTAAAGCAAAACAACTAAGTGTAAAAGAAGCACAGGAAATGGAAAGCAAGGCTTGGACTCATAGAGAAACTAAGCAAACTATTCCTAACTCAACCTATATTGATTTACCAGAAGTAGAAAAAACAAACTATACTCCTAATTATAATATTATTTCTGTTGATGGGCAAGAAACAAATCCTATTGGTGAAACAGCAACGACTTATCAAAAAGTTAAACAGTATGTTTTAAAAGATGCTCCCGAAGATGCTTATGCTGAAGAAGCAGAAGATGTTGAAGTATTTAAAAGAAATTCAGAAAGCAAGGTAAAAGATAAAGCAACCTTAACTTTAAAAGAAGGTCAAGAACTAAAAGAATCTATCGAAAGAAGAAGACAACAGTTCTTAGATAACGATGATGCGGATAGTGCAAAAAATTTGTTGTCCTTCGAGAAAAGATATACTACTGGAAGAGTAGTTAGTTATAAAGGAAAGTATATTGATAGGGCTAAATATGAGAAACTAAAGGCTATGACAGGAGAGGAAGCCGAATTCGCTTTTGCTAGAAAAAGAATCATTACTCCTAAACAATTCTCAAGACTAGGTATTTCATACGATAGCCAAGCATATAAACCAGAATATGTAGAAACTAAGTTACCTACGGACGAAGACGGTAACACTATTAGGACTAAGAGAAGAGAAAGAGCGATTGTTGAAGACTATTCTATTGATTCACCTGCTAAATTTGGAGTAAGAAGAGATAGAGGATTAGCAGTAGTAACTGGTAAAGGAGTTGCTTTAAATGCTTTAGTGTTCTATGAAAATATAACACAGGCTTTTAAGAAAGTAAACCTTAGAATAGAAATATCTGTTAAAAATTTAGGTGAATATACTTTAAGTCCTGCTCAAAGAAGAAGAAATGATTCTATGGTAAATGTAATTGAAGACATTAAAGAAAACTTACTTACCTTGAAAGAAAAAATAGGTGAGTGATTATGGGAACAACTATTTCCCCCAGTGACTTTACAGAAATTAACCCTAGTTATACTAACGGTAGAGGATTTTATACCAATGCTACTGAAGTCGCTAATCTATTACAGATTCCTTCTTTTAGTGGAACTACTTATCCTACTACTGCACAAGTCGGTGCAATTATTAAAAGAGTAGAAGGTATTGTAGATGATAAAGTAAAGCGTTCATTTAGGCCAATTGTAACCAAAGACGAGTATCATAACTTTGAATTTACTAGAGGCCCAAAAACTATGTATTATGGTGGGTATGTTGGTTTTATTCAACTAAAACAAATGAAAGTTCGTAAAATTGTTTCTCTTCAATTGTGGCAGGGTAGTCATTATGAAGAGATTGCATCAGCACAGGCTAAAGTTCTGCTACAAGAAAACTTTAGGGATTTAAACTCTATTATTTTAGAGTTACCTAATGATGGAGTTGCTTTTGAATTAATTGCCGAGAATGACATAGCCCAACTAGGTAACGATGAGTTCAGTAATACCTTTGGAGTAAAGACCACTAGTGCTGAAGTAGTTAATGTAATTAATGAGCAATTCCCTTCTACTGCACAATATACTGGTGCAACTGCACCAAAAAGCCTCACTAATTCTAATCTCTCTATTTCAGACTTTTTCTATGCGTCAAAGGATAAGTCAAACGGCAAGCAAATTAACATATCATCCCTACTTTTGAGTGACGACGGCTCGGATTGTGTCGTCAAGGCAACAATAAAACAGTCATGCACTACGGTAAACGCTTCTACTGGCCTTACTGTCGCTAATTCTGCTAAATTAGCAGTAGGTATGGTAGTAACAGGAACAGGCATTACAGGAACAATTACTATCGCTTCTATTACTGATGCTACAAATGTAATATTAAGTGGACAATCAAATACTAGCGCAACAAATGATTTAACTTTCACTACTACTTCTTCTATTCCTACCGTGTGTGATTTAACTTCTTTTACTGATAAAGATGATATGAAAAGATTAGGAGACTATTGGACTATTAATGAAGAAGGGCGTGTATTCTTTTTGAAAGAATTTCCATATCATACAAACAATTCCATTATTGTTTCTTATATTGCTGGGGATAATAGAGTTCCTTCTGCTATTCACGAAGCAACAACTAAATTAGTTTGTTCCGAAATTATACGAATGGACGACCAAAGCGTTTTAATTTCAGAAACAGGCGGAAACATTACTGCTAAAGAAAAGTATGATATACTTCGTAAAGAAGCATTTGATATACTAAAAGGAAAAGGCGATTTAGTTTATTTCCTTGATTAAGGTGATATTATGGCAATTGAAATGGACTTGAGTAAGTTTAATGAATTGTTAAAAATAGAACAAGAAAGACAATTAGCCATGAAAGAGTTGTCTGATAACTTAGGTGTAGATATTTCTTTTAGTGACAGTGAAGTTATGAAAAATGCTTTGGATGCTTATACAAAACACATCAATAAAGAAATTAGTTCGGAGGTGGAAATGTGGATGAAGTCTCTCTTCTCATAAATTTGATTAATACCCAATGGTCTTCTAATGCTGCGGCTTTAGTTACATCGGGAGAAATTACTGCTGCTGATGCAGTTACTCCAGATGTTATTGATATTAGAACAATGGCTGCTAATAAAGGAAAGAGAGTAGATTTAAGTCGTTCTCCTGCTACTATTGTAGTATTTGAAGATTCTCAAACCATTGATTACCCTACAACTACTTATGATATAAGGAATGAATCATACACATTTACTCTTCATGTTAGAGTATTGCATGACGAAAGGGGAGGCGAAAATGCCTCTCACGGCATGGATAGGCTAAGGGCTATATACTTGATACTGCGTAGGACACTTGAGAGCAAACGGCGAGGATATACTGCAAGTGATGGTTCTAAGTTTCAACAATTATTCTTAGGCGCACGAAGCGAAAGTAATGACCGAGCCAAAAGGCTTTTTGGATATAAAATAACAATAGAAGCGAAAAGATACGCATTAACACTCCCTTAGTAAGTTTGTAAAGGAAAGGAGAGATTAACATGGTAAACAGTAATATATTTTTAGGAAGCGGCGCATCAACGACATTAATTCCCGAACAGGATTTAGTTATATCCAATATCACCCAAAGTTATACAAATAACAATGAATTAAACTTCGTGGACTTTGGTTCAGTTTATTCATTAGTTCCTAATCTTTACATCGGTTGCGAGTTTGAACTTTATTCCGAAGCAGTTGATGGTAGCGGAGATTTATTAGTTTCTACTCACACTGTTAAATCTAATACTAAAAATAGTTTAATTTCTTCTACTAATTTAGTTTCTTTTGTGGCAGCAAAAATGCATTACATTATTATTAAGCGATATGGCTCGCCTTCTCCATCAAAACCTTTTACTCATGGTGGAACTGTTCATCAAAGACTAAATGCTGATAATTGGATTGGTATTGCAGAAACAATTACTTTCCCTTCTCTTGAACAAGACCTTAAGCAAATGAACTTAGGTCTTGGTGGAACTAGAAACTTCTCTTACCAATATAAAGGTATTAGAACTGCTTCGGGTGGAAGTCTTGCATTAACCGCAAGTAATGGTTCATGGCTTTATTACGCTCTTGGTGAAATTGACCAAATTAAATATACCGTTGAGGAAAATGGTTCAACTTCAACTACTGGAATTTTTGAAACAACTACTAATGCTACTGCTACTGCTGCAATTAGTTGTATTTATGATGGAACAATTACAGTTACTTTGACTAATCCTGCTGATATTAAACATATTGCTGTTGGTATGACTTTACCAGTATCAGCCGCTATTGCGAATGGTCAAACAGTTGCCTCAGTAAGTTATGGTAATGGTTTATCTGACCCAGTAGTTGCACCTAGTTTTACTTTAAGTGCTGTTGCTGATGCTACTGCAACAGAAACCCCAGTATTTACTAATCCTGCTGCTAATAGAGAAATCTTTAGTGGAACAGCCGATAAAATCTTCGTTATTGATGCAAATGCCAACCAATCTGCTGATGCAACTGCAACTGCAACTGCGAGCGAATTAGTTGAATCTGGGCCACTATTGTTTAGAACTGTTAGAGGGGGAACTGCAACTCTACCTCCTTTTAATCCTATTCTTCATAGTGATGTTACTAAAATGAATATTATCAAAAGAGGAACTGATTTAGCCCCTCAAATGATTACTTACAGAATCAAAGAAGGAAACACTTCCGACTTACCTTCATTTACTCTTGAACAATCAATTTCTAAAGACCCTGCGGTTATTAGAACTAATGCACTATATGATGCTGCTGCTGTTGAAGCCGCCGCAAACCAAGAAAGCCAGTCTTTTACTCGTCTTGCTAGAGGAAACCGAGTTAATTCTTTAACTCTTGAAGCCTCCGAAGGTGAAGAAGTTAAGTTTAATATTGATGTTAATTCAAGACTTGTAGACAGTATTACCGACATTTATCATAAGGGTGGCCTAGCCCCAACCTTTGAAGCAAGAAATGGAATTACTGAAAACGACCAACTCTTTAATTGGAATGCTGGAACAAATTCAGGTGCGCCTTTCTTTTTCTCAGCAGGTAGTATGGAAGCATTCGGACAACAATTCTTAAAGGTTAATAGTATTAGTCTTGAAATCGCAAACAATCTACAAGACAAGAGATATATGGGTGGACACCGAGACATGAAAGAAGGTTTGGCCGCACAAAGAACTTATGTTCTTTCTTTTACTGCTATTGTTACTGATGATGAAATCTTTAGATACTATCTAAATGAATCGGAAACTGTCGGAACACAAGATGTGAACTTGTTTAAGATGCGATTTGATAAGGAAGATAACTCCGAGTTTATTGACCTTCAATTTAAAAACTATTTCCTAGATACTGCTAATTGGACTATTCCTGATGATAAAGGGCCAGTTACTATTGAGGCTACAATTAAGCCTAGAGATTTACATTCATGCACAATCGGAACTGATTGGGCTATTTTGGGGTGATTTAGATGAATAGAGACGACGCATACAAAGCAGGAAGAGAAGCAAGAAAAGCCGTTATTAAGGCTAGGTTTGAAGCACTTAAGCCAGTAGCAAAGAAACCTAAGACTAAATTATCTAAGAAAGAATAAGATTCCACCAACACCGTTTGTTTGTTTGTTGGTATAAAAGGTGGAGAATATGTTAAACGATAAAAAGATAGTAACTGATAAAAGCGTATTATTTGCGCTAACCGAGCCTACGCTACAATATGTTAAAGTAGCACCCGAAAGCGATGAATACCTCAAAGTCTGGGTTAAAGAACCCACATGGCTAGAGGTTGATAAGGCTATGAATAGTCTTATGAAAATTAATGCCAAAACTCAAAGTATGGATATTGATTTGAATGCTATGTTTAGATACATGGTTGAAAACTTCATTGTTAAGACAGAACCTCATTTATCAGTCATTGATATTCTCCGATTAACTCCTTATGTGGGTAATCAACTTAAAGAAATCCTACCAAATCCTCTTGATGCTATGTCGGGGGATGAAGAAAAAAACGAAGAATGAAGTCTGTATTGAGGGGAGGTTCAGCCAAACCCCATGAGGCTTCTTTAATCGTGACCTATACCTTAGCGAAAGCATTAGCAATAAGTCCACTAGAAGTATATAAAATGCCAGCATCATTAGTTCAAGACCTATTAACCGTTCATGCTGCCTTTGAAGAACTAAAAGCAGAAGAAATGAATAAAGAAATGAAAAAGCATAAGTGATTAATATGTATGAAACCGTTAAACTTACTGGACAAATTAAAGTCTTAGGTGGAACTATCGAAGACCTAATTACTGCATTAGGCGGCTATCAAACTCAAGTAAATAACATTAATACTGCAACTACTAAATTAACTAAGACCCAAAAGGCTTTAGGAAAAGCCACAGGCATTACTGGCGAATATATCGTTAAATCAGGTAAAGTTGTAGATAAATTCGGTAAATCTATTGCCTTAACTGCTGATACATTAGATGATTTGGGGAAAACTACTCAAGGAATAACTAGAGGCCAACGGGCTTTAGGTATTGTTGTTAATGACGGTGGAAAGTATTTCACTAGTTCAGGACAAACAGTAGATAAATACGGTCTAGCCATATCAAAGACTGGTGAGAACTTAGGTAACTTTAATAAAAGAAGCGCAATACTTAACACAACTATTCAGTCTTTTACAAAAGACAAGAAACCTGTAACTTTTTGGCAGGGTTATGCTAAATATGTTGAATTAGGTGGTAGCAGACTAGAATACTTTGCTGAATATTTATCATCAACAAGAGAAGAATTAACCTTTTTAGGTTTAGAAACTGCAAAAGTCCGTAAGTTTATGTATGGGTTTTTACCGCCTGGAATGTTTAGAATGGTAAATAAACTCTCTTCTTCATTTCAATTCTTCGGCGGAACAATGAGAAAACTTAAAGATAACGGTAAGTCTGCTGGAAAAGAAATGGATAGATTAATAGAAGCCATTAATTCAGGAGATTTAGACGCAACTGAAATGGCTTATGCAGTTGAACAAGTAGAAAAATTAGCAAAAGAAAGACCTCCACCTAGTATTATAGGACATTTAATTAATGGCTTTGGAAAAATGAAAGGAGTTGCTTCTAAGGCTGGAATGGCCATTGATAAGATGTATGGGGGATTAGCCCCTGATACAAGTAAAGATGCTGAAAAAGGACTTAATCAGTATGGTGAAGAAACCAAAAAAACTAAATTAGGTATTACTAAATTAGGTATTGCTGCTGGACATTGGTTTAAGATTCAAAGAAAAATATACAAAGGAACAAGACAAGGTGTTTTCTTTTCAACTAAAAAACTTGCGAAAGATATGAAAATGGTTGCTAAGGGAATACCTAAATATATTGCTAGTCCTTCCATAGCACTAAGAGAGGATTGGGAAAAAACAAAGGACTTTGTTTCTAAGAACAGTCTATACCAAACTTTTGTTGAAGAAAAAGGCGACCTTAAGAAAATGTTTGCTGATGGTTTTGATGTTTCACAGGTTATGGCCGATAATCAAGCACAGATTGATAAGTTTAATATGGATGAAATAAATGAGGAAATGAACAAAATTAATAAACAACTTGAAAATTCCCAAGCAATAGAAAATCAAATGGCTGCATTAAAAGCCTCTATTAAACCTTTAAAGTATTCTAATGAGGCTAATGATGCTTTAAAAGAGGAACTAGCATATTTAGAAAATATATCTAACAGAAAAGAAGAATTACAAAATGCGGCTGATAAACACTTAAAATTAACTAAAGCGCAACAGACTTTAGAAGCGCAAAGCATGGGTTCAGTTATATTAAAAAAGCAAATTGATGCTTCAATTGAAGCAATTAAACAGGCAGAAGAAAGACAAAAGTTAATTCCTGATGAAATAAAACAAAGACAAGCCGCACTAAAAGTTCTACAAGCAGAAAAACAAGTTCTTACTAAGGCTGAGGATGCTGCAAAAGGCAAGAAAAAAGGCGCATTACAAAGGCAGATAAAGGCCAAGAAGAAAGAAATTTCCACTACTAAGGTAGATATTACTGGACTAAAGACTGAACAAGAGAATGCTCCTATTAAGATAGAAGAAAACAAAAATACTATTAAAGGAAACAAAGAACAACTTAAACTACTTAGACAAGCAAAGAAAGATAGTTTTGCTAACTTAATGAACAAACACCCGACAATTGCTAAGATTAGTAAGGTAATGAAAGGAATTGGTGGTATTATACCAGCACTAGGCGGAGTATTGAGATTTGCTGCGGCTAGTATGGTTTATGTCATGTTGGCTATTGTAGGTATTGTAATTCTTCTTAAAGTATTTGGGCCGATGATTAAAGACGCATTTAACAAGGCTATGGAATTTATTGAGCCAATGATACCGAAAATAACTAAAATTGTTGAGGATATTGTTAGTAACTTAACAAGTATCTTCAACAGTATATTTGGTGACGGAGGAATTGAACAATTAATAGATGGGTTTGTTGATTTGGCTGTTAATTTATTAAAGTTGAGTCTTACGCTTGCGCTTACAGGTTTAGGTTTACTAGCCTCCTTTACTTGGGAATTACTTAAATTACTTTGGGCGGGAGCAGTAAAATATGTTAAAGACATTCTTAAAGACGGTAAAAAAATGGCTAAGGCTATTATTATGGTAGTAGCCGTAATAGGAACAATTGCTGCTTTAATTATGGGTGCGCCTTTATGGATTGCAGTTGTAATTGGAGTTGTTATATGGAAAATGGGAAGTAAACTACTTGTCCCTATTACTTGGGCGACTAATTTAATTGTAAAAGTAATTACATGGATTAAAGACCAATTTAACAAATTACCATTTATGGCAGAAGGTGGAGTTGCTAAAGGTGGAATGACAGTTGTTGGAGAAGAAGGCCCAGAATTAGTTAAATTACCGAAAGGGGCAAGAGTATTTTCTAATGAGGAATCAAAAGAAATTTCTACAAGAAAAGGTAAAAACACAATAATAGGAATAGAACAAAAGAAACAAAATATTCAAAACCACACTAACAATATCAACATTACAATTAATGCTAAAGATACTTCAAAAGCAGAAATGGATAGAATAGCAAGAGAAATTTCAAGAACAATTCAAAACAATATCTCAAGGCAAAACAATAGTTTAAGGTGATTAAATGGACGCTAATGAACACAATGTATTTTTAAAGTTGCAAGCCTTTGATGCGGCTGATGGTCTATCCATTAATACTATTCCTCTTAAAGCAGAAAGCGTAGATTTTACTACTGATAAAACTATACCTACTTTTCCTATTCCTTTATCTGGTGCAATCACTGGAGAAGCAACAACTATTGCTTTAGATTTAGGAATGTCTAATAAGACTGTAAGCGTTAAAGGAGTTATTACCGAACAAACTATTACTAAAAAACACGGAACAGGCCAAGTCGTAAAAATAAGAACCTTTACTGCACATGAGATAGCGCAAATGATTGCTTCGGGAGTAGATTCAACAGGACTTGCTGAACACCAAGCATTTAATGAATTAGTTATTTTAATGCCTTCAACCGTTGATAAAGACTATAATCAAGTTACTGAAAGACAAATACCCTTTACATGGAGAAGTCGGGGAGATGCTTTAAAACAAGATAACGCTAGAGTTCCTTTACCTTTTGATTTTCCTAATTTAGAAACTGATGATGGGGTAAAAGGATTTATACGCTCATTTGGTTTTTCTTTTAATTCCGAAGCAAGATATATTGACTTTACATTAGAGTTCCAAGTGGCTGTAATTTTACCTTAAGGTGATTTAAATGTATGATGTTCTATTAGGAAAACAAAGGGGGTTAGTATTCCCTGTTATGTGTAATGGCGGTGTAGTTATTGATTATGGTGATAATATTCCATCACAAAATCTTCAAGTTACTGGCTCAGATACTTCTAGTGCAAATACAGAAAATGTTCATATCGGCTATGGATTATGGGCTAATGAAGGTTCTTTTACTTTAGAATCAATTATTACTCCATATGATATTAATGGCTATGGTGAAATTTCTTCGGCTACTCAACCAACAATTGCTAGTAATAAAAAAATAATGCCTTCTAATACTCATGAATCACCTAATACTAATTATCAAAGCGAAAGATACCTTCCTATTGCTAATCGTTTAGGACATGAAATGACTATCTTTAGTAATTATGATTCTACTGATACAGTAAGGTTTTGGTTTGGTTTAGTTAATTCTACCTTACATAATGAAAATCAACCTGCTGAATATAAACTAAGAGCAAGAATGAGACTAAATAATGTCACACAAACTTTTGATTCGCCTATTTGTATTCAACCTAGTTATTTAAGAAGATATAAGTTCAATACTAATAATTTAGATACATTTAACGAAGATGGAATGGGAGGCTTTCAATCCATAGGGGCGATAGCGAGCCATAGCGGGACTGTTTTTACTGCTGATTCCGAAGACTTCACTATCACCAATCTATTCAATGGAGGTCGCTTAGAGGTGTTCTACCGTAGCGAATTTGACTTCATTTCACTTGGTCGGGTAACTGCAAACAGCGTTGATGAGATAACCACAAACGGCAGTTTTTCGGGAACTTTAGCAAGCGGAAGTGAGTTATTTATTCGCAGTTATGCAGAACCAACTTACATAAACGACACATTTCATACTGCTTGTGTATTTAATTCAACTAATAATTCAATTACTTTCTACATTAATGGAAACAAATTGTTTTCAGACAAACACGCAGAAACAACTACTTTTACCTTTGCACCAAATGATTGTAAAATTGGACAAGCCTTCTCACATAAAGGATATAATACTGCTACTATCAATAAACAATTCATGGGAGAAATACATGAAATGAGTATGATGGATATTACCAGAAAGAATTTTGTAGGGACATTTAACTTGCTACCTAATTATGAGAATACTTTATTCTATTACCGATTTGAAGAGGTTGATTTGTAATGGCACTAAGAGTTTTTAATTTAGGTGAAACAACAGTTTCCACTAACTCTAATGAGAATACGGCAACTACTCCAGTAGCAACTGCTGAAACTGCATATACTAATACTAATGCAATTATTTCTGCTGTTTATCCTGATGATACTACTCAAGAAGGAATTTATAGAATAACTTCTGCATCTAATCTAGGAACAGAATACTCTAACTTAGAAAAAACAGAAGGGAATATATTAAAAGTTTATAATTCTTATAGCACAGAAGGCATAGATTTAAGTTCAATTAGTGCTTCTGATTTATTAACTAATTATTATTTCGTGATGATACATTCCGACAATTCATTAAAACACCATTTTGCTAGAATCACTTCAATACACACTTCCGACGCTTACGGAGATAGTATTAAATTTGAACCGAGTTTAGGTAATGAAATTACTCACGGAGTAAAGTTTAAATTATTTAAAGGGCCAGCAATTACTAGTGATTTTAAAGCAATAGGATTAGGAATAAGTGGAGAATTACAAAACAAATTAAATATCTCTCGCCCTTACTATTGGTTTAAGCCCGAACTTAAGAACCAACTAGAACACAATACTAAATACTTTTTAAGAACTAATACCATTCATCAAACTAATTTAACTTTTTTGAGATTAGATACAGACAGCACCCCTCTATTTACTACTTTCTTAACCAATCAAGGATATTCGGGAGAAGTAAAGGATTACGGAAAGTTTACTTTAAAGACAAAATTAATTGATAATCTTAGAACATTAGACACTACGGATTCAGTTACTTTTACAGGAGATATTGACGCAATAAATTTCCCAACAGAAATGAGAAACATAACAAGCATTAGTAACGGAACAATTAATGACTTATTGTATAGAGGGGTGCATAGAATAAATGGCGGTATTCCTGATGGGACTTATGTAACTGCTATTTTGGGTGCTGATTCTGTCCAATTATCCCAATCAACTACTATTTCAACCACAAATGCTTCTTTTATTGTAAGTAATTCTAATGAGAGTCATGTAATAGCAACTCACAATTTTACTGATTATGAAACATCTTTCTTTAATGCAAGAAGAGATGGTGATGATTTAATTTTACCTTCTTCTTCTGCATATACTTCAAGAGGCCCAACTAGATATTTACATTATGATTACTCCAATGAAAAAGTTAATTACACTTATAATGTAATTGATTTAAGTATTGAAGAATCAATTAAAGGAAAAACTTCTCTTTCGGAAGTAAGTATTGCTGATATGATGAAAATATATCCTAGTAAATTAGATATTAATTCTTCTTTAATAGCAAGACAACGGCTTAGTAAAAGTAAATTACATTCTTTTGTAGATACTAAACTAAGCGTCGGTGCAAATGGTTCTCAAAAAATCACTACTAGTGCAGGGGCGCAAGGATGGACTGTTAATATTACTGGAGTAACTAATTACTTTACTCTAGGTGAAGAAATTAAAATAAAAAACAGGCTATATATCATAGAAAATATTACTACAAATGACATAAGATTATTACAAGCCGATACTACTGTTGATAGTTCATCAAATACTTATTCAAGATTAGAAACTGAATCTTCTTATTCCGATATAGGAACACCTTCAATCTCAATAGGCGATAAAATATACAGAAGAGCATATAGTCCTTTTAATAAGAGTCTTATTAATTCTTTTGATTTAATAGCCGATAGACATGATGACTTATATTTAGTTTCTACTAGTGAAAACTCAGTTTATAATTATTTTAAATGCAGTTCACATGACTTTGATAAAAATCTCTTAACCTTTACTGTTGAGTTAGATAAGTATTTAGAAGAAGGATTAAGTCTTAACGGAGAGTTTTATCTATACTATGAAACTTTAAATGGAATAATAGAAACACTAGACTATAAAGGGCAAGGAGGACAAAGTATAATGAAAGTTGAGGGTAGAGACATAATGAGTAAAATCTTATCCCCTATTGTTAATAATAATGTTTTGTTTAGTCAAGATATTGTCTACTCTACCAATTCTCCATTAAATGATTTAGTTCATGTAGCCTATGTTGAAGCAACATTTAACCCCTTAACTAGTAATACGATAACTGTAAAAGATGCTTCTAATGTAAATCAAAGCGTAACTTTCGTTAAAGGAGATAAACTCTATGCTGAAACTCATTCAAGTGAGGGAAAGTTTGTTAAATTACTCGGAACAGTTGCAGCAAATGGTGTTTCTCATTCTCACACTTTAACAGGTGATTCAAGAGTTAATTGCGGCGGAGATACTTATGCTAATAAAGGTGTTTTTAAATTATACAAGGCTAGAAAGAATGGAGCAACCCCAATTAGAAATATTGCATTTAATAAAGCATTAGCCAGTAACATTTTAGTTGATTCTGTTACTTCTTTATCAGGCACTTCTGACAAAGGACTATTCTTTACTGCTGGAAGTTCTTTGGACTCAATAGGACTAGAACAGAATTTATTAGTGAATACTTCTGCTTCTACTGATGCTAGAGCAGTAGGTTATCATATTAGTAAAGTAGAAGGAGACATTAATGGTGCTGATTACCAATGTGTTTTAGGTAATGGACAAGCGACAGAAACCCATGAAAACATACATATGCCTAATACTTTAATAGATTACAGTGTTATAAATATAAAAGATGCAGGTGGTTTTTTAGAGGTAGAATTAGCCCCTTATGTTCCTATTACATTAGGTAGACTAGAAATTAATTTAGGAAATAATTATGACGCTGCTCTTGAAACAATAGGGCAAACAGTTATTACTATTTCTTTTGGGGAGGAAGCAAATTATATTTGGATAACTGGCTTAACCCAAACTAAAGTTAAGAGGGGAGATGCTTGTTTTATTGACGGTGTGTTTAAAGGACTCGTAAGAGATGAACTTATTAGTGGAGTAGATGGTGTTATTATATTAGATAGAAACATTATTTATATCGCAGGTCAAACCGTTACTGTTTTAGGTAGTGTAATGAGTCTACCTAAAAGTGGAACTGCTCAAATCAATGATGATAAAGATACTCATGAATTAGAATTAATAAATGTAGGTCATTTACATGGAGGTAAAATGATTTCTCATATTCAATATTACAGAACCTCAGCGGCTTTTGGCCCACTAGATGTGCAATTAAGATATACTACTGGTGAATATACTTCTTTCCAAAAATATGGAAGTCCTTTGTATTCCATTTATAGTCTTGAAAAAGGAGAAGAGATTAATTATGCCGCTACATATAAATTAAATACTCAAAGAAATGATGTAGTGAAAAGCAGAAGAAGATATTCCACTACTCATAATCATTTGCCTATTGAGGGAAGAGGTCACTTTACTCCTACATTTTCTAATTTTGATGATAAACAAATAGGGATTACACCAACACCAACCTATACTTATCCTTCTGCTTTTCCTAGACTTTCGGCAACCCATCAATTAGTTACGAATTCATTCAATACTGCTAGGGCAAAACAAATTCTTTCTCATAGACAAAAAAGCGTAGATAGGATGTTTATATTCGCTAATTCTGACGAAACTCCTTATCACGACAGAAGACCTGATAGTTTGGCTAATTCAAGTATTGTTGCTAAAGACATTTCTAAATATAATATAGTAGGAGTGTTGCCCACAGGTTCAAGCAATTCTCAAGATGATAAAGAGAATGGAATAAATACAATTAGGCATACTAATGTAGATGATGATTATTCAACTGCAAGTATTGTTTCTTCAGATAAAAACTTAAACAGTTTAATGAATGTAGGTATAATGAGATTAACTGAAGTTGTAGTTGATTGGTCTTTCAATCAAATTGACCCTGAAAAACCCCTACCAGAAACTAAAAACTCCGCTAGTGATACTATTACTAGTGTATTTACTCCTATAAACCTTGATGGAGATGTTCAATACTATCTTCAATCGGATAGTTATGCGGCAGACCTCGCAGATGCAAGTATTTCATTCTATACTGCTGCTAGTGGAGGAAGTGCTGTTAATTTCGATACTATTACAGGTTCAAATCCTTTAATTAGATACGATGCTCTTGTAACTGACGATGCAAATAACTTTTTGATTGGATTTATTAATAATAATAATTCTTTATTATCATTTGTTCAATTTGCTAATACTGATAAAACCGCATATTATATTGGGCCAGTTAAAAAGATTCCAAAAGCAATTTATCAAGGAACTACTATTTCGGGAAGAGGCGGTGATGAGTCTTTTATAGCAGCAGATACATCACTAAACAGATTTAAAGGAGGCATTTTTAACAGTCCTGCTTTTGTATCTAACCAAAAGTATGTTATACTTAGTAATAATCCTAATCTTGATTTTCACGCTCATAGTTCAGGTAGCACACCTTCTGAATCAGAAAATTGGTTTACTCATCAATTTTATGATAGTGATGGTAATAGAGTCGGGTATTTCTTTTGGTTTAATATAACTAATTCCGATGGAAACCAAATTGATACAATACCTTCTATTTTTGGAACTGATTATACAGGTGAAACTGGTGGAACACCCCACCATCCATCGGGAATTAATTATACTGCGGTTGAAATACAATTACAGAATGCATATAGTGTTATAGATTTTTATGCAGCGATAGCAGTTGGATATGATTCTGTTAATCTTAGAACTAATCATGTTATTGGCGGAGATACTGCAAATGATTCTAATGCTGTAAATTATGGAGGAACTTTGCGTAATGAATGGAGAACCCAAAGAAATGCTGTTGAAGATGCGTATATAGTTGAAACCAGCGCAAACGCAAATCATTCAATAGGCTATGCTCATGGTAAGGTAAATGTAGATATTACCGCAGATAATATAGGTTGGGGTAAATCTTCAAGTGCTTATCATACTAAGTGGACTGAAACTTTAGGAGGAACAATTAACAATTATGTTTCTACTCCTAGAATTGGCGGTATATATTTGCCTATCTCAATAGCGGCTAATTTTTCATCTACTCAATCTACTTATTCAGATACTATGAATCACTTACTTAATTCACCCTTATCTACCAGTTATGCTCATATTAGGGCAACTAATTCTGATGAAATGATATACAAGAATTTTGTGCCTATTGCTTTAGGTAAATTTAAAATAGAAGATGCTAAAGATAAAAAGCAAGTAAGTGTTGGAGAATCATTTCCACTGATAGAAGGATTATTTAGAAGAGAACACGCAGGGGCTTCTCCAAGAACTATTTTTGGTCTAGTCTCTCAATACTCTACACAGTTTAATAAGTATGAGTATTATTTAGATTTTGGTTCAAATAAACAAGAAAATGCTGATTTACCCGACGAAGGGGCTGGAATAAAAGTTAGTTTTAAGCCGAGATTAAAAGGAACTCATGCTACAATACTTTCAGGAACATATTATGAAAGTTCGGGTAAGAGAGTTTATCCTTATTCCTTTGAAACAACCAATACTGATGTAGCATGGTTATTAGATTTAGATTTAACTGGTTGTTATTTAGTTAGAATTAGTGGCACTAACCAAGACAATAATAGTTTTACAGAAGGTCTTGGATTAACTTATGTTATTTCACATGAAATTAACCCCACAGACCCAAGCAAAGTCATTTTAACAGTAGATAATGTCATTGGCAGCACAGACTATTATAGAATCCTTCAACCTAATCACACTACTTTTTACGACTTTAGCCCTACTGACATTAACATAGGTTATATCTCTAGTTCATATACTAAGAAACCTGATGCTAATGAGTGCTATGTGGACTTAAAATCCCATGCTACTACTAATGCGTCAATGGGAAATAATGATAGTATTAATGATATGGAAGGTATAGGTTCAATGTATGTTCTAGTTGATTTAAGCGGTAAAGTAAATGCTGATGATAGGATAATTAACAACCATATGGATATTGAGTTTTGGTCTACTTTACCTTCAAGTGTCTGTTTAAGTGATGGAGAGACTACTTTTACAACAGGACTTACTACTAAAGGACATAATCTTAAATTTGATGCTTTACAGACTTTGAAAGGCATAACTAGCATGAGCGAGATAATGAAACTAAAAGTTAGTAAAAACTTTAATAAAGATAGCAAAAGATGTTTAATAGGAAATACTGTTGGAATTGTAGGTGAATCAGAAAAAATCGCCACTACTCTTTTAGAGAATGAAAAAATAGAAGTTACTGTTAAGAATGAACCAACTTATCCTTTGTTTACTGCACCTAACTTTCAAGGACAAAATTTATTATCAGCAGCGAGATACTTCTTAAATAAGAAAGATAGAGAAATAGAAATTATTGACGGTAAGTTTGTGATTGACACAGAAGATGCAAGCAATAAATATGCTAAAGTATTATTATCCGAAAACGGAGAATATAAAATCTTTGAGTATGAAAAACAGAAAACTAATTTTAACACATACAATGAAGTTATTGTTTATGGTAGTAGTCATAAGTCTGTTAAAAAAGACCTTAGAAGCGTTAAAGATATTGGAAGAAAGACTTTAGAAATATTTGATGATAAACTAATCTCTCAAGAAGAAGTGGAACAAGAGGCTAGAGAACTACTAAGAATACATACAAGACTAAATGAATCATATAGAGTCACTGTTGCTAATAAAGGACTAGAGCAACTTAAAAGCGGAGATATAATACAATTTGAATTAGTTAGACAAAACATAGAAAGAAACGAATATATTGTTTTGAGTATTTCTCATAGATTAACTGGTCTAATGGAATTAGAATTAGGTAAATATGCTGCATCGTTAGATGATAGATTAGTAGATATTATTAGACAGGGCAAAGAAACTAAATCGTATTTAAGAAATGAAAAGTTTAGTGAAAATCAAGTAGCCATAGAATTGCTTGATACGATTAATGTCAAAGAGATAAGAGTATTAGTTAGAAAACGCTCAACAACAGGAAGCCCCCTTACACTGGGATTCGGAACAAACTTAAATACAAGCACCGTCCAACTAGGATTTGAGGGCGGGCAAACCATCGTTATTACTAATTTACAGGAGAAACTACTATGATAAGCAATAAATTAAAAGAATTACTCGCCGCCGAACTTAAAAGTTTAATTGCTTCTGCTCAAGTGGGGTTAGGAGGAAATAACACTAGTCCTTCACAAAACACTTTAGATGTTCCTAGTGGGTTTAGCACAACTATAATCACCTCCAACTCCGATGTAAATGTAATTGAAGCAAAGATTTCTGTTGCAGGTTCTTTATTAACTGGTTCAGTCATAAGAGAGATGGGCGTATTTGATAGTTCAAGCAATCTTTTAGATAGAGTTAATTTTGAAGGGGTCGGCCCATTTGCTTCAAATGAAACATTAGAAATATTTTTATTAATAGAGGTGGAATAAGATGGTAACAAACCCTAAATTTTTTGGACAAAGCACAACTGGCTCACAAAGCCAAATTGAAGATGGAATAGATTTCCCCCACACTGGGCTACTAAAAGCATTAAGCACCGCTTCTTCGGGAAGATATGGTCTTTCAGGATTTAATATAACAGTAGCAGGAACTACGGGAATTACTGTTGCCGCAGGAGAAATACTGTATAATGGTAAAGTTACAGCCGTTACTGGTGCTTCTCTTACATTAAGTGCTACTCACACAAATGGCTATCATTTACTTGTAGCCCCAAGACCGACTAATGAGGATTCGGATGCTGCAACTCCTTTAACATCAACAGTTGTTTTACGGAATCCTGCGGCTGCAAATAAAGTTCCTGCTTTTACTTTAGGAGATACTATTATTGCAGTTATTACTCATACTGGTTCAGCCCCGTTTCTTCAATACTTAACTTATGATAAAACTTCACAAGCATTTAGTATTGCCCATGATTCTTCAACACAGGGAACAGGAACAACTTATACGGAAATGGGAACAATTGAGGCTGATTCTGCTGGAGTAACAATTGAAGCGAGTTCAGCCACAGGTGCGGCTAATCTAACTATTCAAACTACTGATGCTGATAGAGATATTATATTCAAAGGTAATGATGGTGGCTCACAGGGGACAACTAATAAAACAATTACTTTTAATTGGTCTGATTTAATTGCACAATTTAATGATATTGCTTTACTCACTACTAGCACAATTACTGCTACTGGTGCAATTATTTCAGGCGGAGTTACATTAACTGGTGGAGGAACTGTTACTAATCATGGTGATAATAGAGTAGTTACTTCGGGAGCAGCAAATACAAATTTAAATGGTGAAGCCAACTTAACTTTTAATGGCGTTACTTTAGCCAATACTGGTTCTTATACTGCTACTGGTGGAGTAGATGTTAATTTAGCCGTTAATGCTGGAACTACTATGAATGCAGGTGGTTTAATTAGTGGTGCAGGAATTAAAAGTAATAAGTATTTTGCTACGGCTTTTGAAACATTAGACCCCAATCATGGCCCTACACAACCTAGCGGTGATTATAGTTATATCTTTATTGGTGATATTACTCAAAATCAACCCCCACACGGCCCTACTAATTTATTTTCTATCACTTTACCACCAGCACCACAGGTTGTTGGAAGATTACTTCATTTTAAGAATTTAGCCGCAACTTCAATAGTAATAGTAGCGCAGGTTGGTGAAAACATTGATTCAACTGCTACTGCCACAGTTCCACCTACTACTGGTTCAACTACTTTAACTCCAGCATCAGGCCCAACTGCTAGTTATATTACATTAGCCCCATTACAAACTATTACTCTAATGTCAGTTGGTGGAGAAGGTGGTCTTGTTCCGCCACTTGTTGCGGGGTATTACATTATGAGTGCTATGTCGTGATGTTATGAAACTATTAGAGTTATTGGCAAAGATACTTTTATTTATAATAGTAGTCTCTTATCCATTTGTTATGGCTTACGGCCACGCTCTTATGCCTGAACATCTGGTTAAGACCTGTTGAAAGAAATGAAAATAAGCGACTTCAAAATCGGTTGAGTTTTAAAAACCAAAAAAAAAATGAGAGGCCGAAGCCCCTCATAGTTTCTTTTCCGACCATATACCTAAACAAGCCCTACATTCCCACAATTTAACTTGCTCGGTTGAACCCACATAAAACCCCAATAGCCGCCTCGCTATTGTATGTTTATCACAATACGAGCATTCTTGTTTTAATCCCATATAATCACTTAGAAGATTTATCTTCACCCATCAAACGCTTCATATATTCTTCAACGCTTTCATCAGTAACCGTAGTTCCTCCGAAAGCAGCAAAGAACAGAAGCATTAAGACGACTATGAAGATAAAAAATCCAAACCATTCCCAGCCTGTCATTACCACATCACCTCTAATTCTCTATGTTCTCCCTTTTCTATTGAAAAGGCTTTAACAAATCCGTGTTGTATTCCATGTTCCCACAAGTCATACACCAATTGAGTGTCTTTCATACAGTAGTCTACTACTTCATCAAACCTACCCATTTTCCATAACTTAGGAGCATCTGAACTATCCATGAGTTTAGCATCATTCATAGTGCATTTAACTAAATTACTTAGAGGGTATCTTTCACCATGTTCTTTAAGAAGAACTTTAGAAGTATCTATGTATTGTTTTTCTTTAACATACTTATTGATACAGTAAATATCCATTGAATCCCTAAGAATAGGTAAATCAAATGCTGCGATATTATGGCCTAACAAACGGCCACCTTTCTCAAAATGTTCATCTAAGTCATATTTAAGTTCTCTAAGAGATTTAACTACATGACCGCTTTTTGCGAAAGTATCTACTGGTTCATCAACATAAACAGTTCCATTAGAACCATCCCAAGTAGCAACAGTAGATACTTGAAACATATGAGTATTACCGAAACCACCAATGTCATAAGACATATTCTTGGTTTCAATGTCAATTGCTAGAACTGACATTATTTCACTCGCCAGTGTTAGACCAAAGTTTACTAATCTTTGCCGCTTCTTTATCTTCTTTAGGAGCATCATCAACATCTGTTCTTCGCTTTAAAAAGCAAACAATCTGTGAACCAGCAACAATTAACTGAGAACAGCATTCCCATCCATCAGCACCATAAGTGTCTAATGTGTCTATGATTACTTTTGGCCCTTTTGATACTTCAAAAACTAAATATGTATTTTCCCATTTCATGCTTCATCACCTTTTATCATACGAATGTATTTTGACCTACCAATATATATATCTTCAAATTGATGTTTAACATTATCAAAGTGTCTGTAAACTTGTGCTTGTGATTTTTTAGCAGTTTGTTTTATTTCTTGAATATATTTTGTTTTATTAACAAATCCCTCTTCATCTTTTTCCATATTATTATAAACATTGATAAAGACTGACTCTAGGGAGTTTTCGGAAATGCTATGTCGCTTCACTCGTAGGCTTCGTTCTAGCCAATCAACCAATGTCATATAACACTGTCGGACAATTGTAGCCGCCTGTCGGACATTGTGACCTGTAACTAAGAATTTTTCCTCTTCTTTAGTGATAGATGGTGCAGATGCAACACTACAAAGAACAGACATTTTAATGAGAATCTTAAGCAATCGGGTGGTAAAATTTGATGCAATATCAGCAACCTCTCCCCTTGTATTCCAAAGGTAGTTGTTCATGTTTTGATACTCTAATTTTAATACTTCATTGAAATCAGGAGAATACTTTATTGTATTAAGTGCATTCCCGCCAACTGAATTAAAGCGGGCTTCTACCTCTTTATAGATTTTGAATAGAGCATTAGCATACTTATCAATAGGTTGGTCTACTTCTTCTAATGTTCCTGCTTTATCAATTTGTTCTAATCTCATCTTATGTTGAATAAACTTAGGGACTTCCCAAACATACAAAAGCATTCTTTGTAATACACCCTTCTCCGCCATGATTTCATTTAAGTTACTAGGAGGGTAAGTCATAGCAATAATTGAACGCTCACAGAAACATTCCATAATCTGTCCATCCTCATAAGAAGCGAGAGCCTTTGAGATAATCCATGATTCTCCCGCTAAGGTATTCATTAATGTATTTAAATACACAATTGCTTTATCTTGGTGCTGACTTTGCTTAAAGATACCAGAATACTCAAACTCATCCCAATGCGCTAATCCATTACCTTCTAATAATCCCGGCTTTCTTTTAATTTCCATATCACCAGTCCACTTTGATTCTAGTGTTTCTGTGTTAGTTTCCATTACCTTCTTTTCTCCCCAACCGCCGATTAAAACTGAATCGGTATAATCAGTTACTCCAAAGGTATTAAATACTCTTTCCATTTCACTATCAACATTTGGGTTAGTAGAATTAGTTTTCAGTGAAGGATGATTACCTTCATCATTAATCAATTGAAATGTTCTCTTAGAAACTGGCCCAACAAAGTTCCATAGTGTTGATTTACCAGTTCCCGATGTTTGCACCCAACAGAAATGTATTCTTGAATCTTCAATACTTCTTCCATTTGGTATTGAAATAAAGTCTTTTGTTATTTGACCGAGTATAGTAAAGAAACTAATTGCTGCGGGAATATGGTTATAGTGAGATACTTCAAGAGCAGACTGTTGAAATTCTCTCACGATTTGTGGTAGTGCTTCACTAAATACTCCAGCATTAGTTTCAATACTATCTATGTAGTCGTTCTCATTTTCATTCTCATATAGTTCTAAGTTATATTCTTCTTTTTCATTCATATTTTCACCTTCTCTTCCGAGTTTAATGTGGAGATAATTCTTTTGGCTAAGGTTTCTCCGATACCTTCTATGGCTTGTAATTCAAATGCTGAACATTCTCCAACTTCCATAATAGAGCCGTATTCTTTAATTATTTTTTTTGCTTTTTTAATTGATACGCCTTTAATACTGCTTAATAAATCTATTCTTAAATCATCTGTTGTTATTCTTTTAAATACTTGTGGTTCTATTGTGTCTCTAGTTAATGGTTTCATTTTACTTACTGCTGTTATAATTAATGCTGCTTCTTCTTCCGACTGAACCCAGAAAGGTTTCACATCGGTATCTAAAACAATTCTCCCTATTGCCCCTAGAAACTTATTGTTTAGCATAATGCTTCTTGTTCCTATGGGTATATTGCTGGGAGAGTGTTCTATTATGTTTATGATTGCTTCTTGCATATCACCATGAATAATTACTACATTTGTTTTATAGTGTCTATCCATATTGTCTAGTTGAGTCCAAAGTCTTTTTGACATTACTGAACCTAAGAAATCTGTTGCTGACTTGGCTTCAAAACAAACATCATCAAAAACATAATCGCCTATTTCAATCCACCTAACTTCATGTTCTAATTTAAGTGCCTTTGCTTTTACCATAACTAGTTTAGCCAGTTTGGATTTTTCTCTTGAATCAATTATTAGCATTACCATATCTCCAACATTTTCCTACACAAAACCCTTCACTAATGAGTCTATCACAATGAGGGGTGTTATAATTATTATTAACAGTAAAACGAGAATGTTTTATTGTTTCGCTTTTATCCCAATCTAGCCATACTGAATCGGAATCAGCAAAGACTCTTTCTAATTCATCAACGATTAGTTTGTGGACTTTTCTTTTATCCTCTTCATTGTCTAAATTAGTATAGCCCGAAAGTAAATCTCTATACCAAGATACTAAGTAGGCTCTCGCTAAATGCGTAGGATTCTCTACCATGACGGCATTATGTAAACAAGGCAACATGGGCAATTTACCTCCGCTAGAAGGCACAGAAATAGACCCCTTCATGGCCTCAATGGGGGGTGCTTTGGGAAACAAGACCTCGTTTTCTCCGCCTTTTTGAAAGGGGATATGGCGAGGCTTGAGTGCCATTGATAGTATTTCTTCAATGCTTGATGATAAGTCATCTACTGTCAAAGGAATGCAATACCTCGCATTTCCTTCTCCATCAGAAGAAGACATATTAACAGTATTAGGAACTCTTCTCAATCTAGTGGTTTGTCCAACCCTTTCATCAAGAGTGTTCTTTTTACCTACTTTCATAATAAGATACTCTTTAATTTCTTTAAAGAAAGTTTGAACATCTCTCATGTTCTTTGTTCTTTTACCGAACAAGAATAAATGAAATCCTCTACCTGAGAAAAATAGAGTGTGCTTATAGTCGTTTGATATAACTAATTGCATTACCATCTTTACATCTCTCCACGCTTTATCTAAATCTTCTTCGTGAGCATCAAAATCTAAAAACATTCTATCTATAATTACACTTGCTTCGACTGGCATTGATTCTGTAAAGTATTCAAAGTCATACACAGTTGTATATACATTAGTTCTATTATTATGCAGATTAACGAACTCAATATATTCATTCCTTGTTATCATCTTTTTTCGTTTCATCTGCGGAGCGTTCTTTATTTGACTCCCTGACCAAACCATTCTCGGATATTTCATTGTTATTCCCTCCAAAATTAATTGTTGCTGTATTTAATAATTCTTTAATTGTTTCTGCTACTTGAAGTTGTAATGAAGTATATACTACATCTCCTAAGACATGATATAACTCCATACCAACATATGATTCTTTAACCCTAACTTCTTGAGCAATAGCGAACTTTTCTATAAGAGTCATTTCTTGAGATAATTCATTACAAATTACAGCGATTGTTGATTTTAAGTCTGCTATTTCATTAAATGTCCAATTCTTAGCAAGGACTTTCTTTCTAATTAAGTCTTTCATAATATCACAACCATGAATCATTTTGTGCCGCAGGACAAATACCGTAATAAGAGCAAAACTTAGAACAGATTTGATTCCAAAACTTTTCAGGAAATTGACCCTGTTCATAAGTATATATTAACTTTGCTATATTATCCATTAATGCTGACATTGACCGCTTCTTTATTGGTTCAACAGTAACATGATTAGCGGCTGGATAATACCAACCCCAGTGACTTACTTCCATATCACTATTTAATCCATGCATTTCAAGAACTTCATCTGGTGAATTCTCAATCATTAATTGATAGAAAGCCATTTCTTGCCTCATAGAAGATTCTTTACCGTCTTTCCAACCACCTGTCTTATATTCAAAAGGAATAAGTTTTCCATTTTCAATAAATACTCGGTCAATAATACCTTGAAGTCTTACCACATAATCTTGCTTTAAAGGATATTTTTTACTTACATTTTGAGGAATAGTAATTTCACAATCAAACTTACATTCGTTAATTACGGGCAAGTATTCCTCTACTCTACCTTCACTTCTTGCTTCAATAAAGCGTTGTGCTTCAAATGCTGCGACTGTTAAAGAAATATCAAAGTATTCATCTACTGGCATTAAACTAGTAACATATTCAAGAACTTCTGAATTGTTCATGGATTCTGCTTTCTTAACATCAAATTCATTAAAGAAGTCTTCTCTTGCATTATGCAACACAGTTCCTTTACGCATAGCCTCGCTTTGGTCTTGAGGCAATCTTTGAATATAATTAAACTCGTATTTCTTAGGACACCAATTAAAAGTTCCAACTAAAGATGATTTACTAATCTTTAAAATGGGTTTAGATGGGTCTTCATAAGTTTCTGGTTTCCAGTCATAAGTAAACTCTCTCATTGATTTAATTCTTGCATTATATTTTTCTTCTTTATCCATTTAATTCACCACCATTCTTCAAGGCTCATCTGTATTTTTCCTGTCCGTATGGACGATAAATCCCAACCCATAGCCTTGAAAATAGGTTCGGCTTTCTTCACTACTTGTTGAGAATAGTGACCCCAATCAGGGCTACAACCTTCAAAATCTTCGTAGGTTATGCCCGATAAGTATTCAACTTTACGCTTTTCTTGCGTTAAAGGATGAGTATAAGTGTCATTTACTCTTATTGCTTTAATAAATAGATAAGAGTCATCAAAATTAAGGGATTTCTTTTCCCAAGCGTATAAAACACCAGCAATACCTGACCCTATCGTGGGTTTCTTTCCTTCAAGAGTTGTAAACTTCTTTGTTTCTGTTGCACATTTTTTACATACAGAATGTTTTAACAATAAACAATCTTTTAAATGATACTTTGTTCGACATTCGGGACATTTTACAGTAAATCTAGCAGGTCTTAGTCTACTTCTTTTAACAACTGATGATAAAGGTAATTCTCCTTTAACTACACATTGGTAAGTATCATGTAAATACTTAGTAATTTCATTCTTTGACTTCTGTTTAACCCACATATTTAATGCAGTTGTTTGAACCTCTTTCGCTAATTTAGTTTCACTTACTCTTTTAGCAGTAAAGCCAGTCATAGTAAACTTTTGTTCTTCAAGCCAGTGGCCATCTTCCCAAGATACTAAACCAGCGTTTCTGTTTTTAGTTGTTCCCACACCTAATGCTGAAAAGTATTTTTCAAATTCTAATTGAACAGGGTGTTCTTCTAATCCTAGAACATTGGGAAAGTGTTCCCTAACCGCAGCCTCAATCTCTTTAATTGCTTTTTGTGCAGTTTCAACGGAATCAATTTGCACATATATAGAATCAGTATGTCCATAAACTACTTTCATGTTATTCACGCTCGGTAATTAAACATCATTCCCACAGGTTTATTCGCTAATTTAGCAACTTCTTCCATAATGTTTCGTATATTCTCACTTGAACCTGTAACTGCTTCTAATCTACTAAGTAGGTCATCTATGTCAATTTCCATTCCTGTAATTCTTGACTTTAGTTCTGCTTCAAGGTTTACTATTCGGGCCTCTAGTTTATTTATTTTATCTTTATCATTCATAATATCACCGTCACTATTGTTATAATGGTTGCTATGTTTACGATATTTACCATCATCAATATCTTATTACTCTTTGCTATCATAGCCAGCAATTCTTCTAATAACTCATTCGTCTTGTCCATCATCATTATTAACACCTTGTTCAATTTCTAAAATGATAGCGTGACGCTTCAAGTTATTCATCATTTGGAATATTTCTTTTATTTCTTTAACAGTAATATCCCATGTTTCTTCTGTATCATACGATACTTTGACTGTTACTAATTTTGTCCTCATTTTAAATCCTCCTGTATTCTCTTCTTCCTCTAGTATCACAAATTACTCTTACATTCTTGTTTCTTTTGAGATACCAACCTATTGCACTATTATCACAAATAAAGTTTGTTCCTCTTTCTTCTACCAGTCTTTCTCTAATGGTAATTGAAGTAAAGACCTCATCAATGCTTAGTGAAAGAATTATTATATCTATCCATCTTTTAACATGACTATTCATCCTTCCAACTCCTTTGCTTTGAATGCCGCTAATCTAATTGCTTCTCTCGCACTAGCAGTAATACTTGCTGCTAAATTGACATTTGCCCAACCAAAGCCTTGAAAAGCAACAATGCCGTAAAATGAAGCCATTAGTCTTTTTACTGCCATTTGATTATTATACCACTTAGCATATTCCCCGTTACCCGATTCCCTAGCCTCTCGCATAAGTCGCTTATATTCATTTCGCAACTCCTTGAGTTCTAGGACGGCTCTAGGCAATAATCCTAATTTGTCAGTTTTATAGTATAACATATGTTCTCTAGTTACTGGGCTAAAATCTCTTGGTGTAGCAATATTAACTGCGAATTGAGTTGGTTCTTCACTGATTGTTTCCCAACTTATATTCCGTATAATCATCATAGCGGGATAAAGACCAGCAAAATCAAAAGCCGCTACATTCAAATGTAATCCGTTTGTTCCTTCACTAAGAGGGTCATAAATCATAGCCCCTTCATAAGTCTCTCTTTTATCTACTTTACTTCCTGTCGGTGCTTTCCACCAAGCGTTTCTCATAAAGTAAATAGAACCCATATGACTAGCATAGAAACAAGCATCAAAAGGTGCTTTAAGTAGTCGTTGTAATGATATAATTGCTTCACTACAATAATTGGTTTCATCTAGTTCAACCATTAATTCAACATCTATAATAGCATACTTCAAATAGGTTTCTGTATCTTCTAGCCAACCTCTTCTGTAAAATTCATTAGGGTCAGGGAATTGTTCACTTTTTAGTTTTGTTCTACCTAAAACCATTTCCGAAATATAATCTAAAGACATTGATGGTAATGTTCCTCTTTGAGAATCATTCCATTGTCTTTCAAAAGCAAGGTCTAAATTGAGGGTTATGCGGCCTCCTATGGGTTGTTCTATCTGTCCGAAGCCATTCTCCTTATACGCAAAAGAAAAGCCATCCTTAGTTTTCTTGATGCCCTTAACTCTACCGATGGGAGACATAATACAAGGATTCAATCCTAGAGCGCAAGCCCTATCTAATAACTTAGGAATATCTGCAAAGTTACCAAACCAAGCGATAAGCATATCTGGGTCTTTTACAATCATAGTTCGCATAAAAGACTCAAGCATTTCCTTTTCATTATCAAAATGCAAATACTCTTCTCCTTCATAATTAGGAAACCAAGCCCACTGATAATACTTTTTATCGTAATTATCATAGGCTACAATAACAGTAATTTTATCGTGGTGTTCTCCACCCTGTTGCCATTCCATATCCCAATACCATTTCTTCAAATCATATTCAGGCATATCATGTAATTCATCAATACAATATCTAAAATGAATAGGAACATCGGCTTCATAAGTTTTACCAAACAATTTCTTTGCTTCTTTAATATCATAGGAAGTTTCTACTACAACCTTCTTTAGTGACTTTTTATTAAGATTAACCCAATCACCACGAATATACTCAAAATCTCTAGTGATATACTTACTAGGAGAATAAGTTTGTGGTTCGTCGCAATCTTCTTCGACAAAGAAATACGGCTTAACTTCCACTTGCTTGTGTTTTCTTTCACCGTTCTCTCTCCACGCTGTAAAAATACTTTTTCCATCATTCATTTTATCAATTATCATTATTATTCACCTGTTACGGTTGGTGCTTTTAATAGCATTCTGTCATTAGATACCACTAATAGTGGGAACTCATCTTTCATATACAAGTTAAGCATTTGGTCGCTTTCAAAGAAAGCATAAATAGGGCTACTAAACTCAATTGTAGCAGGTTCACCCGTAGGAAATACTGGAGTAATTCTCTCTTCGTATTTATTAGTCACGCTTTCTCTAGAAGAAACAGTTAATATGTGTTCATTGTAATCAAACTTATAAACACCACTCTTGACTAATTCGCAGTTTTTAATAGCGTCTTTAAGTTGTGGTTGAGTTAAAGTAAATGCACCTTCATAACTCGCTTTACCAAAAGTAAACATAGTTGTCGGCTGAACTTCATACCTTACATGATTAAGCATATTTTTAATTCTACCAAGTGCATTGTCATTAGGATGGGTTACTATAACTGGGAGGGATGCTTTTCTTGTTCCACTACTAAGTGCAATAAAATCTCCTATTTGAAATAACACTTCTTCGCTAAAAGACTTCAAGTAAGGAATAAGTGCTGAACTATCAACGCAGTAACTTCCTTCTATTACTTCTCCTTCTAAGGGTAAATCAATCTTAACAAAGAAAGTATTGTTACCATTCCAAACACTTAGAGTTTGGTTTTTAACTACCAAGAGAGCATAAGTTCCAAGAGTAGTATTACCGAACCCATTGTTTGTTGAGCCTTTACCTCTCACTTGAACGCTTTCTAATGCTTTCTTTAGTGTATCACCATCTATTGTAAATTTCAAATTAACCCCTCACGCAATTCGGAAGCACCATTCCAAGTAACATTACCGTTACCTACGGTTAATGTTTCCCATGTAGTTCCTACAAGGTGAGTATTAGTTTTACTGCTTAACAGTTCTGCTTTATACACAACATCGTTCTTCTTGCGTGTTCTTCGAGTTGTAATGATTTGGTGGAGGTAATCTCCCCAATTATGCCAGTTTGGTTTAGCACCGATAACTTCGCCAGTTGCCCCGTAGTCAGCCTTTGAATGAGTGATATAGATTTGGTC
>TARA_R110001632_G_scaffold55094_2_pt1 | contig 30477 bp, 28 predicted proteins | sample TARA_R110001632 | Tara Oceans TARA_R110001632 (sample SAMEA4398266) | marine metagenome | biome: Polar Biome; feature: [SRF] surface water layer (ENVO:00010504); material: water (ENVO:00002006), including particulate matter (ENVO:01000060) such as... | depth 5 m
ATAAAAGCTAGTATGAAACTTAATATGTGACGCATACGGATTAATCACCTCTGGAGTTCTAATTACGAGTTCTCTATTTTTTGCAAAAATTTTCCAAACAATTCTTCGCACATCATCACCCGATTCAAAATCTTTATAGTTTAAAAAATCGCCTTCTATTTTTCTAGAGGTTTTTATTTTTTGAAGCTCTTCTTTGGTTTTAGATGGATTAATTTCTTGCGGAGCAATGTCCATTTCTGAAGAATGCAAATAGAAGCCGTTCTTCGTTTTTTTGTACAATGTAAAACGGAAAAATTCTAAATAGTCTATAAAACTAATTATAAAACCTTTGGCATGGTACTGTTTTCTATCTGGTAACCAAATAACGGTAGCGCCTTCTTTGGGTTGTAACTTCTCAAAACCTTTCGAAAATTTATTGATGACTATGGTTTCAGAAAGCTTTCCGTTTTCAAATTCTATTTTTATTTTAATAAAGCCAAGTAGAGGAAGCCAAGCTTTAGGCAACGAAATTAATACCGGTACTTTTCCTGCTTCTCCTTTAATAGAATCATTAAGGCCAATCTCTATTTTAGGCGTACTATTTTTTCTGTTAATGACAAAATGAAGATAACAAGCCAAGGTGTGTAAGAAACCAACGCCAATAATAATAGCTACAAAAGACCCTACCAACCAAGCAAATAATTCTAGATACAGAAAACTATAGGTGTCTTCTATAACAAATTCTGTTTTAATAAAATAGACAGCAATGAAAAGCACTATTGTAAAGAATAGTGCATTTATTTTTAAAGGTAAGAAACTAATAAACTTCGTAAAATTAGTATTCAAAGCGTTTTTTTATGTTGATTGTAATTGTAGAAACTTGCCAATAAGTTCATACACTAAAACTACAAAATTAATTGGGGATATGAGAACTCAACATTCTTTTTATTTTGTTAAAATAATTAAAAAAAGAATTTAGAATAAATCAATAAAAACCTAACTATCTTAGACGATAAAAACAATTCGTATGCGTGTTCTATTAATTCTATTCGTGTTTTTAAGTTGTGGTTCGGTATTAGCTCAATCTAACTATGTGTTTCCAGTGATTAAAAAATTTGGAGGCATTTACCCAATCAATCAGGCTACGGTGGTACCGGACACCAAACAACAGTATAATATTGTCATTGATGTATATTCTGGAGCAGAAGCTACCAAATTAAATGCCGCGTTAAACAATGTTGCTAGAATGATTAATCTTCATGCCATTGCGGGTGTGCATCCAGATGCTATTCATGTGGTGTTGGCTATCCATGGAAAGGCAACAAAAACCGTTTTAAAGGATGAAGCCTATAAAAGCAGGTATGGTGTGAATAACCCAAACCTTCCTTTAATTTCTGCCTTAAAAGAAGCAGGTGTAACAATTGCGGTTTGTGGACAATCTTTAATTGGTAGAAAGATAGACCCAAAAGAGGTACATGAAAATATAGACTTAGCTACCTCAATGCTCACAACCGTAACCACCTATCAACTAAAAGGATATGCCATGCTTAGGTTTTAAGGCTCGTGAGTTTGTCTATTCTATTTAAATTTTGCTATTTATCTTTTTATTGGAAATCGTCAAATTTAAAAATTTGGCGACTTTCTAAAAATTCACAAGTCTTAGTGTTAGCAATAACTTGCGCTATTTTTTATATACATTGTTACCTGCTGGCTTTTTTCTTTAAACTTGCTAGCATTGGCTAAGATATACTCTTTTACAGTCTGGGTGAAGCTTGGATGGCGCGATTGGAAATGTGTATGGCTTTCAGCGTTGGCTTATTTCCGTTTCTTGTTTTCTATTTTTCTAATTGCTTTTTCAAAATCTACATCTCCGATTGTTTTTTGGTTACTCTCTTTAAACCTCTTGTATTCTCGTTCTGCATTTTCTTTTCCTAGTTCATGAGAAACACTTCCAGCATTATTTAGTATTTCTCGGTCATTTAACGTTAAGAATCCATTTAGTTTTTCAATCCAATTATTCATATACATTGGCACTCTACGTTGTGCTTGTCCTTGTGCGAAAATCAGATACTGCTCCACTAAATTATTTAATGCTGATAGTTCATCTTCTTTGAGATAATTTTTAGCAATAGAAACATCTGTTTTTCTTATATTTTCACCTCTCCAAGTAGTCAAGCCCATATTTTCTTTGGAACTATTAGCTCTTTGACTAATGATTTCCGCAGCTGTTTGTCCAGTAATAGCCCAATGCATTTTATTTTGAACAGTTTTAAAGAAACTAATGCTAATTTCTAAAGTTGGGTCATAGTCTACGCTTGTTGCATAAATGTCTGTAATTTTTCGATAAAATCGTTTTTCAGAGGTACGAATATCTTGTATTCGCTTTTCTAGTTCCTCAAAATAATCGAAAGGTAAGTCAGGGTTTTTTAAGCGTTCATCATCTAAGATAAATCCTTTTACAATATATTCTCGTAACTGACCAGTAGCCCATTGTCTAAACTTTGTTGCTACATTGGATTTTATACGATAACCAACTGAAATTATAGCATCAAGATTATAAAACACCTGCTTTCTTTTTACTTCTCGATTTCCTTCTTTTTGAACTATTAAGAAATCCTTAATAGTTCGATTCTCTTCTAATTCTCCTTCCTCAAATATGTTTTTCAAATGCATATTAATGTTAGGAATAGAAGTTTGAAATAATTCAGACATTAATTTTTGAGTAAGCCAGACAGTTTCATCTTGAAAACGAACATCTAATTTAGTTTCTCCGTTTACAGTTTGATAAATTATTATTTGAGATGTATTTTCTTTCATAATGGCTGTATTAATTGTCTTTTATAAAAGGTTGTATTAGTTCGTCTATATTCAATATAATATTAGTTGAATTAACTAGATTGCTAATAAAGCTAACCTCTGATACTTCTTTCGGGATATTATTTATTTCAATTTTTGGAATCTCAATTTAGTACTTCTATAAATTCACCAATAAAATTCATTTCATCTGCATTTTCAATATTAATGACAATATCTTTATGTGAAAGGTCATATGAATTAGGTTTTAATAATATTTCTAGATGTTCCCAACCTTCTTCAGTTATAATTTTCCGACTAGCGTATGTTTTAACAGTAAAAGCAGAATTGAAGTCTGGGTCTTGACTGTCATAGTTTTCTATTAATAGTATTTTGCCAGAACGTGCGCCACCTGAATACTTTTTGAAAATACAAACAGAACCATTAGGTATTCTTTTGTTCATTGATTCTCCTTTGACAGTACAGGCGAAATAGTCTGAGCTTGAAGCATATTTTTCAGGAGCTTCAATTTGAGAAAATGACTTGTTGGATTGCATTTCACTAAAATTACCAGCTGCGGCATAAAAATCATATATTGGTATAGTGAAAATATTTTTAATTATCTTTTCTTTTTATTATAACAAATTTAAAAATTTTGGCGACTTTTAAAATAGACACAGAACTTTTGATTAAGCACTTTTCGTCCTATTTTTTTATACATTGTGAAGCAACGTTTTTTTTAGCGTTTGAGTAATTCAGTTCGATGGTATTCCAAATAATTTTCCCGTCCTTCAGTCGGTAAATGGCTAAAAAATTTGTCATCACTAATACCTATTTTTGAATAAGTCATTTTTGATAAAAATGGTGACAAAATACTTTTCTTGTCATCAGTAAATGACAAGAAACCTCTGTCGAACATAAAGTCAAAAGTTGGTGTCAACATAAATCCATTTAGTGGGTCAGTTTTCTCAAAATTATTTGATTTTGCCCAAGGCTTAATATGGCTTGCAATTAATAATCTGTCATCTGTAATTAGTGTAATCGGACAATATGGGCAAAGTCCTAAAAGTTCTTCGCGATATTTTCCTTGGCCAATTCTTGCTCGTGTTAATATTTTCTTTTCTGGTGTGTTTTCAAGTTCATCAATTTCTTGTTGTTCTTTTTCAATTGTATAAGGATGTTGGACATCACCAAAATAATCTGCAAAAAGACGGAAGTAGTAATAAACCTTTCCGTCATTATCAAGTAGTTTAACTGCCGAAATATAGGTTATGTTTGGTAAAGACAATTCACGAATTAACTTGTAAGCCTGGTCATTTGACTTAATATATATTCTCGGTCCATCTATTTGAGTTTGTTCTGTTACTTCAAATTCGATGCGTTCAGGTAATTCACTTATCTTTTTTAGCCTATCTTTCCAAAGGTTTGGAAGTATATCTTTATTAATGTAAGGCTGTTCTGGGTTTAGATATTCTTCCTTTGTTTCTTCAAGATATTTTATTAAATCCTTTTTTAGTAGAAAACATTTTATTCCAAAACCATATATGCCGAAGAAATCTCTTGTATTTTGATTTTCCTGACCAATATAGAGTTTAGCCTCTCCATTTCCGCCACCAATTTTATTTTGTCTAACAACAAACGAATCCGCTATTGTTATTTTTTCTTTTGTGTCAAGAACCTTAAACGGTTCGTTCAATAGCTGTATATTCATTTATGCTTGAAAATTTGGTTATGTCCATTTGTTTTAAAACAGCAATTAAAACATCCACAACGATGCTATTTCCTGCCTGTCTATACATTTGTGTGTCACTGACAACTTGTTTAAAATCATCTCTAAAACCCATAAGGCGAAGACATTCTTTAGGTGTAAGTTTTCTAATTCTACCTTTATTGTGAGTAACATAATTGTCAACACCAGCTCTGTGCATTTTATGCATTGATTGTAAAAGTGGTCGAGCTACTTCAAGGTCAGTTTTAATCGTTGTTTTGAAATTTTTAGTTCCTTCACAAAGAACATATTTTGTTGTCTTTTCAGAAAGATAATATTTTTCTTCAACGCTATTTACGTCAAAAATAAATTCATCGAATTCTTGATTTTTTTGACTCTCAAAAACAAAATCTCCGTGCCAATTAAATTGTTGATTAGCCTTTTGACAAATAGCAATATCTCCATTGATTTGAGTGTATCTTTTTTTTCTGTTTTTTGAACTTGTTACAAATTTTACTCCTTTCTCTTTAAGGTAATATTTACTATATGTATAATCCTCAAGAAAATCCTGCATTTTATGTTTTAATTCTATTGGTTCGGGAAACTCAAAATCAATTGATTTATCCTTAAATCCGATAACATATATTCTCTTACGGTGTTGAGCCATTCCGTAATCTTTTGAATTCATTACTTGGTAAAAATATTTATAACCTAATTCGTCAAAAGTTGCTTTAATTGTTTCAAAAGTATTTCCTTTATCGTGATTTATTAAGCCCATAACATTCTCAAAAATGAAAACTTTAGGCTGACTTTCTTTTACAATTCTCGCAAATTCATAGAATAAGGTTCCTCTTGTATCTTTTAACCCTTTTCGCTTTCCAACCATTGAAAATGACTGGCAAGGGCTTCCGCCAACTAAAAGATCAATTTGACCTTTGTATTTCTTTGCTTTTATATCTCGAACATCATTATACCAGCGGTCTTCATCCATATCATAATTAGCAAAATAACTTTCTTTAACAAATTTGTCATTATCGCTGGCAAAAACAATTTCTGTTTTCAAATGACATCGTTTGAATGCATATTCAATTGCACCAATTCCTGAAAATAATGTTGCAATTCGAGTTGTGGAATTTGGGTTTTTAAATTGTTTTTCAGTCCATTTTTTTTTAAAGGAAAGACGGATTTGATTTGAAACATATAAATCCATATGTTCTTTTACAATATTCAAAACGTCTTTATATTGTGGGTATTCTTTTAATTCTTCAAGTACTTTTGAAGAATAGTAATGATTCAGTAGTTCACTTTGTTTAGTTTCAAGGATTTCTGCTAGTAGCTCAACTAATTCTGGCGATAGATGCCTTTCTTCTCGTTCTATTTTTCCTAACGTAGAAGTATCGATGTCAAGATGAGACGCTACTTTTCGTAATGGGTAACCTAATTCACTTCTTCTTTGCTTAATATATTCTCCGAATGTTGCAACCATATTTTTAGACAATCGTATTTGGACGATATTTGTCCAAAAATATGGTATTTTAATTTAAATCACAATGTTTCTTTAGAATATTGCCCAATTTACTTGATAAGATGAGTTTTAACACTTCGACACATTTCGGCAAGCTCAATGAAATCGCTCAGTGCAAGTTCTTATCAAGAGTAAACGAAGTTATCGTTTTTTTATGAAAAATAAAACAGGAAAAAATACCTAGCTATTTACTTTTCTCCACAAACTCTAGTTGGTCTAAAGAAGCTTCTGTGGTAAAGATACCGTAGTTAATAAAAGCTTTTTTCTTTTCAATTTTTTCTATGGTACCCACGGCGTTTCCATCTACCAAACGCACGCGGTCTTTTACTTTAAAGACATAGTCAGCTTTTGCTTTGGCAATGATGTTGGCTTGCGCAGTTTTTTCTTTTCTAACGGCTACCACTTTTTGTAAGACCTCTTTTTCAACTTGTTGTATTACTTGTTTTTGTAATACTTCTTTTTTCTTAACCGCTTGCTTTTGTGCTTTGGTTGTTGGTTTTACAGGATTTTTTTTGGCACGTTTTACTTTTTCATCTGCCACCCATTTATTAAAATTAGCAGTCAACTCTTTTTTGTTATTGGTCTGAAAATATTTGTTTAGTAATTCGTTGGTTTTTCTCCCCAAAGAGAGCATACGTTGGTTGCTATCGTACAATTCTTGAAAACCTTCCAATTTATCCTGTATCTTTTGTTCTTTTTCTACTAGGGTCTCTAATTTTTCTTGCTCTTTGGTTTTCTGCTTGTCTAAACTCTCCGACGTTTTTTGCAAACGATTCCGTTCTTTTTGCAATTTAGAAATGGTTTTATCTAAACGTATTTTTTCGGTTTCTACGCGTTTTTTTGCTTTGTTAATCAAACTAAACGGAATGCCGTTTTTCTGAGCCACTTCAAAGGTAAAAGAACTTCCGGCTTGTCCAACATACAACTTGTACAAAGGTTCTAAGTTGCGTTCGTTAAACTGCATATTAGCATTGGTTACATGGTCTAATTCGTTGGCCAATACTTTTAAATTAGAGTAATGTGTGGTGATAATTCCGAAGGCTTTTTTATGATAAAATTCTTCTAAGAAAATTTCAGCCAAAGCACCCCCCAATTCAGGATCACTACCGGTTCCAAATTCATCAATCAAAAACAAGGTTCTTTCGCTACATTTCCGTAAGAAATAACGCATATTTTTTAATCGATAACTATAGGTGCTTAATTGGTTTTCAATCGATTGATTGTCGCCAATATCGGTTAATAGGTTGTCAAAAATAGTAGTTTCACTGCGTTCATCAACAGGAATTAAAATACCACTCTGAATCATCACTTGCAACAAACCGATGGTTTTTAAGGTGATGCTTTTTCCACCAGCATTCGGACCCGAAATGACAATAATTTGTTGTTGTTCGTTGAGTTCTATGGTTTGCGGAATGACTTCTAAATTGGCTTCCTGATTTTTCACCCATAGTATCGGATGATAGGCATTTTTAAAAAAGATGCGCTTTGTTTTTCCAATGGTAGGTAACAAACCGTTGATAGCATGTGCATATTTAGCTTTAGCACCAATCACATCTAAATGGGTTAAATAGACTAAATACGATTCTAATAGGGGTGCATACGGTCTTATTTGTTCGCTTAAAGCTCGTAGAATTCTAATGACTTCTTGCTTTTCTTCATACACCAAATTTTGTAATTCTCTTTGATAGGCTAGGGTTGCTTGTGGAGCAATATAAACGATGCTCCCAGATTTTGACGAACCTAATAAGCTACCATTTACTTTTTTGCGATGCATTGCCAAAACAGCCAATACACGATGATTGTCAATGACCGATTCTTTGATATCATCTAAATAACCTGCAGCTTTTGCACTTCCTAAAGCACTAGCAAAACTCTGTCCGATTTTTCCTTGCAAACCGGCAATCGATCTTCTGATTTTTCGCAATTCTGGTGAAGCATTGTCTACAATTTCACCGTAGGCTGTAATTACTTTCTTTATTTCTTCAATGATTTCTGGTAAGAATTCTATTCGTTCACTTAAAGAAAACAGGCTAGGATAGTAGGTTTTTAATTTCTTGAAATATTTCTTTTGCTCTTTAACACTTTCAGAAATGGACGCTATTTTTAAGAAATTTTCAGGTTCTATATAGCTGTTCTCTATCGTTAATCTTTTGAGGGCTTCATAGATATTGTCAAATCCATGATTTGGAATTCTATTTTCACTGACAAAAGAAGAAAGGTATTCATTGGTATAATCCAACTCATCTAACAATTGTTTTTTGTTAGAAAAAGGAGTGATGTCTAAGATTTCTTTTTTACCTAAACCTGAGATGCTAAAAGTCGCAACCTGTTGTAAAACCGTTGTAAATTCTAAATCTTGTAATGCTTTCTCATAAATATGTATGCTCAAACCTTTATATTTGGAGACCACAAAAATAACAAAGAATGAACGTTAAAATTGAGGAAAGCTGGAAAAATATCTTGCAAGCAGAATTTGAGAAAGAGTATTTTTCAAGTTTGCAACAGTTTGTAAAATCCGAATATGAAAACTATGCATGTTTTCCTCAAGGGAAAGACATTTTTGCGGCCTTTAATTATTGCTCTTTTGATGACTTACAAGTAGTCATTATTGGACAAGATCCGTATCATGATGTTGGACAAGCCAACGGATTGTGTTTTTCTGTACACGATGGAATTCCGCATCCGCCATCACTTAAAAATATTTTTAAAGAACTTGAGACAGATATTGACAAACCTTATCCATCTTCTGGAGATTTATCACATTGGGCAAAACAAGGCGTCTTATTGCTCAATGCTACCTTAACCGTAAGAGCTCATGAAGCAGGAAGTCATCAAAAACAAGGATGGGAGCAATTTACGGATGCTGTTATTCAACAAATATCTGAACAAAAAGAACATGTTGTTTTCTTATTGTGGGGCGGTTTTGCAAAGAAGAAAGGAAAGAAAATAGACACATCAAAACACCATGTTTTAGAAACCGGACATCCATCACCATTAAGTGCTAATAGAGGATATTGGTTTGGGAATCAGCATTTTTCTAAGGCAAACGAATTTTTAAAAAAAATAAATTTGCTAGAAATTGAGTGGTAGTATCAACTGATAGAAATAAGTTGTTCGTCTATTTCTTCTTCAGGAAAATAGGGTTTTATGAGTGCCGTTAAAATATCTTCTGTATAATCTGGAAAATCACATTTAATGGACACCGCATTTTGTATCCAATTTTCTATTTTCTTAATATTTTTTTTATTTAATTTTTTGATAATATTTACACCAAGATCTTTTAAAGCCAGTGCATTACACTCTTGTTCATATTGGTTTTTCATAGGAATTACCAGAAGTTTTTTTCCTAAAAATAAAGCTTCTGAAGGTGTTTCAAAACCTGCACCACAAAGTACACCGTTTGAAGTAGCAATACTTTTAATAAAACTCTTTTCATTAATTGGGTGAATGATAAGGTTTTTGGTAAACTTATAAGTTTGCTCTGTTTTTTTTGAAAAGACTTGCCATTTTACATCGTCTATTAATGAGAGGATTTTAATTAATTTTTTATCAGAATAAGAGGGTAGGTAAACAGTATAATGTCCTTTTTTAGAGACTTGTTGAATTCTAATTTCTCTTCGTATTATGGGTGTAAAAATTGAAGAACTATAGGTTTTAAAATGAAAACCAAACTTCATTTTTGAGGGAGCATAATATTTTAAAATCCAACGTTCTGGTTTAAATAACAATGGTTTTGGAGCGTTTTTATGTAAAACAGCATTTTGATGACTTAAAGAAATACATGGTGTTTTTTTCAATTTTGCGGCCCATGCAGCAATTGGCTCAAAATCACTAATCACAAGATGATATTTTTTTACATTGAGGTTTTTTATATCACTAACAAGTTGTTTTGTATTTAGGTTATGCAAAGATTTCCACCAGTCGATTCCCCCATCTTTGCCAAAAATAAAACCAAAACCATGAAATTGATAGGTAATATTGAAAGGCAAAATTAATTCACTTTCGTTTCCACTAATTAAAATATCTACTTCAGCGTGTTGCCGTAAAAAAGGAATAATTTCTTTTGCTCTGCTTAAATGACCGTTGCCAGTTCCTTGTAAGGCATATAATATTTTCATTTTTATTTATAGTTTTTTTCTAGATTAAATTCCTTCAACAATTCGTTAAATAAAAAAATGTCTTTTTCTTCTTTCTTGTTTATTATTATGTTTTGTTTAGTTTCAAATTCTTTCAAGTTTTGAGCATTAATATCTTTTGAATACTCATACAAACTCCATTTCTTTTTGTGGTACTCAAGAGCAGTTAAGTTTTCAATCCAATCACCTGAATTTAAGTATACTGTTTTTCCTTTTTGATTAGCGATTGTTCTTATTTCTGGCTGATGGATATGCCCGCAAACTACATAATCATATTTGTTATCAATAGCAATTTCTGAAGCTGTTTCTTCAAAATTATTTATAAATTTCACAGCGCTCTTAACACTGTTTTTAATTTTTTTCGATAAGGAGAGCTTGCTAAATCCAAATAAACCACTAACCCAATTTATAAAAGTATTTATAAGAATTAGTAAATCATATCCTTTGCCACCCAATTTGGCCAACCATTTAGAATGTTTCATTGTAACATCAAATACGTCACCGTGGAAGATCCATGCTTTTTTACCATCTAAATTTAATACTAACTTATTTAGAATTTCAAAAGGACCTAGTTTAAAACCTTTAAATTTTCTAAGCATTTCATCATGATTACCTGTTATATAATAAACAGTTGTGCCTTCAGAGAGAAGTGAAGTAATATATTTTATTACTTTCATATGAGATTTGGGAAAGTAACGTTTATTAAATTGCCAAATATCTATAATATCGCCATTTAAAATTAACGTTTTCGGTTGTATAGTTTTAAGATAATTAAGTAATTCTTCTGCTCGACAACCATAGGTTCCTAAATGTACATCAGAAATTACAGCAAGTTGAATTTTTCTTTTTTTTTGGCTTTTCATAGTACAGAATGAGATATTGTTGGTGATGTTTGTTGTTTTAAAATCATTGTTTTAAAATCATTGTTTTTAAAACTGTAATTACTTATTTGAAAATAAGAAATAATCGTCAGCAACATTTTCTAAGTTTATCAAATATAAATTATTGGATGAATTGAAACCTAAAGTTTGTATAAATAGATTGTAAGTAAATCTTTAAGATTAGAAGTGATATGTTAAGAAATATATAGTAATAAAAAATCCGCTTAGAAAGCGGATTTACTGAATTTGAATAAAGAACAGTACCTAAGCCATTTCAGAAGAAATGACTAAAACAGTAGGTTGCTGTAATTGTTTTGTTGGTTTTGTTGAGTTTTCTGCCAAACCACAAGGATTTGATGTACTTCTGCAAGAAGAAAAACTTAAAAGTCCTAAAACACAAATTGCAATAAATACGAATCTTTTCATTTTTTAAATTTTGATGGTCTAAATGTACATATTTTTTATAAACTCACTAGAATTTTTCTTCTGGTTTATAACGTTAAAGTGAACTAACTTATTTTGTACTTCAGAAATAAATTCTTCGGTAGCCATTTCTCCAGGATTCCATTCGGTAATGGACAACCATTTTTGAACATCGACCAGTTGCTGCTCATAACGCTTAGAGAGAACTTCATCAATGTTTTCAATCGATTTAAATCCTCGAGTAGTTTCATTAATAATGGCTAGAATTTGAGTGATTTTTTCTGGATATTTTTCCAAGACTTCATTTCTAACAGCGATCACAAAACATGGCCAAGGAGTAGGGCAGTTGCCAATTCTTCTAAACACACCTTGATCTACATAGGGTTTTGTGGTAAAATGTTCCCACATAAAATAATCAGCTTCATTGTTTTGCAACGCTTCGATTCCGCCTTCCAAAGTTTCTACAACTACAAAATTGAGTGTTTTTAAATTCCAACCTTGATTATAAGCATTTACAATCGCCATTAAATGAGATCCAGAACCATACCTGCTGATGGCGATTCGTTTATTTTCTAATTCTGAAATTTCTTGAATTGTTGATTTTTCAGAAACGTGTATCCCCCAAATTAATGGAGTTGTCACATAGGTTTGCAGTATTTTAGATGGATTTCCATCAATAATGTCTTTGATAATTCCTTCGGTAAGAATAATGGCAATGTCTGTTTCTCCGGTTCTTAATGCATTACACATTTCACCGGTTCCTCCGTGGTAGTCTTTCCAACGAAGATTGATGCCGTGTTTTTGATATTCTTTATTCTTTAAGGTAAGATACCAAGGATAGTTAAAATGTTCAGGAACTCCGCCTATTTTCAGGTCTACCATCTAAGAAACTAACTTATTTAAAGTATAAACAATCAGTTCGCTCACAACTTTCCCAGGGTCTTTGCTAAACTCTCCCAAAGGTCTGTTAGCAATGATTGCATTCATAGAACATGCCTGATGACCTAATAATTTTGATAATCCATAAATGGCAGAAGTTTCCATTTCTAAATTGGTAACTCTTACTCCATCATGGTTAAAAGTATCTATTTTGTTGTTCAATGCTGAATCTTGAATTTGTAAGCGTAAAACTCTTCCTTGTGGTCCGTAAAAACCACCGGCGGTTGCAGTCATTCCTTTATAAATGTTCTCAGAGGATAATTTTTGTTCTAAGTCTTTACTATTAGCCACAATTAAAGGAAAACATTTTTTATCACTCCAATGGGTATGCGCAACAAAGGCATTTTCTATTGTTGGATGACTAATGGAATCTACTACATAAGAGCGCAACATTCCGTTAATATCTAAGCCATAGGTACTCATTAAAAAACTATCAACAGGAATGTCTTTTTGAAGTGATCCTGAGGTTCCAATTCTTATAATATTTAAAGCGGTATGATTTTTTTTAATGGTTCTAGTTTCTAAATCAATATTAACCAAAGCATCTAATTCGTTGAGAACGATGTCAATATTGTCAGGACCGATTCCGGTTGACATTACAGTCAATCTTTTTCCTTTATACTTTCCAGAAGTTGTTTTAAATTCTCGTTTATGCGTGGTAAAGTCAATATGATCAAAGTGTTGGGTTATATTGTCAACTCGATCGGGATCACCAACAAAAATGATATCGTTAGAAATGTTGGCTGGTTTTAAATTGAGATGATATACACTTCCATCTGGATTTAAAATAAGTTCTGAACTTTTTATTTGCATTAAGAAGTGATTTTTAACAGCTTATTGGAAGCATTATGATACAAATAACTGTATTGTCTAACACCACCTAAATAAGCACTTTCATCTCTTAAATCTCGATAGAGATTGAGTTGATTATCTAATACTTTTTTTCCTTTTCTACTCAGTTTAACTGGGTTAAATGAAGTAAAAAGTGTTTTTAATCGATCAATTTTTTGTAGGTATTGTAAATCTCCAAAACCATAAACTTCTTGATTTTTTAGAAGCGTAGAAACCAAGTCATTTTTAGAAGTTGGATGTGAAGCATTGGCCGTTTGAATGATGTAATTCTCAACCGAGTTTAATCCATTTTCTATCGAAGGAAAACGCTTTAAATGCATTGCTATAGCGTCTGTTAAATATACAAACGGACTCATTGGATTAAAATTGTAAACAGTTTCTAAGCGCAACGGACTATCGGAGCAATATAATTGCCAAATATAATCTGCGTATTCAATATCATCTTGAGTTAACTCGACTCTATTTTGATAGTGTGTATTAATTTGTTCTTTGTTTAATTGACTTAAGCCTAATCGTTTTTCACTACCTATAACATCTCCACTGCAAACCAAACTAATTTTTTCTCCGCTACGATATTTTTTTAGCCAACTTAGAAGCGCAATCATATTAATTTGACAAAATAAATCGTGCTCAAACCATAAGACTATTTCTTGCTGATTTTTCTTTTGACAAAGATTTCTGTATTCTTTTAAAGTGTAATCAATAAATGTTTTTTTGGTAATCTTGTAAGAAGATTTTAAAAACTCAAAACGAGTTTTCCAGAAAGTTTCACTCCCAACATCAATCGATGTTTTTCCTTCGCAAAGCATTTCTCTCCAAGTAATATATTCTCCTTTAATTTGAAGAGACTTTAGATAGTTTGTGGTGCTATCTCCGTTAGTAATGTGTAAAATTGAGGAACTCATAAATGGGGAACGTTGATTGATTTATAAATATTTCAAAGATGCTTAAGTTTAACATTTAACCACCGACACGTTTTACTGAAAACCCTTTGTCTGTAAGCATTTTCATTATCTTATCTCTATAATCACCTTGTATGATGATGGTGTCATTTTTAAAACTTCCACCAACACTAAGTTTGGTTTTAATCTCTTTTGCTAAAGTTTTAAAATCTTCAGTTGCTCCATTATAGCCATCGATGATAGTGATGGGTTTTCCTTTGCGCTTTTCGTATTTGCAAAGTAAAGGTTCGTCTTGTAACCAAACATTAGATTGCTCCTTTACGGGTTCTTCTTTAATTTGATGGTCTGGAAATAAATTTTTTAATTGATCTTGTAAATCCATAAAAATTACTTGGTTAAACCTAGTTCGCGTAAACGTTCGTTTAAGAATTCACCCGCAGTAATGTCATCAAATTGTTTTGGATTTTTCTCATCGATACATTCTTTTAGCACATCTAATTTCATGTCGCTTATGGGATGCATAAAAAATGGAATCGAATATCTAGAAGTTCCCCATAATTCTTTTGGTGGGTTGGTAACTCTATGTATGGTAGATTTTAATTTGTTATTACTATGGCGCGATAACATGTCACCTACATTAATCATTAATTCATCGGGTTCAGCAACCGCATCTATCCATTCTCCTTTATGGTTTTGAACTTGCAAACCTTTTCCTTGTGCACCCATCAACAAAGTAATTAAATTGATGTCTCCGTGTGCTGCAGCTCTTACTGCATTTTTGGGTTCTGATTGAATAGGAGGATAGTGAATTGGTCTTAAGATACTATTACCATTATGAATGTATTCGTCAAAATAAGTTTCTTCTAAGTCAAGGTGTAACGCTAAAGAGCGCAAAACATATTTTGCAGTTTTTTCTAACATTCTGTAGGTTGTTTTTCCTACTTCATTAAACCTAGGAAGTTCTTCTACCATCACATTGTCAGGGTATTCTTCTTCTAATGCTGGATTGTTTTCAACATATTGACCAAAGTGCCAAAATTCTTTTAAATCACCTTCTTTTTTTCCTTTAGCACTTTCTTTTCCGAAAGAAACATAACCACGTTGACCTCCAATTCCTGGGACTTCATATTTGCGTTTTACTTCCACAGGTAAATCAAAAAAGTTTTTGATTTCACTATAGAGTTCATTTACTAAAGCGTCGTCTAAAAAATGTCCTTTTAGGGCTACAAATCCTATGTTTTCATAGGCGTGACCTATTTCGGCTATAAATTTTTGTTTTCTTGATTCATCATTTGATAAAAAGTCAGCTAAATTGACGCTAGGAATCTTATTCATTTTCGAATGTTTAGGTATAGAAAGTTAAAATTAGTAAAAAATAAGCTTATTTTTTACGAAATGGGATTAAATATGATATTGTATAGTTAAATCCAAAACCAGTATTACTTGCATAAACTCTATTAAAACCGGGTGCATAATGTGTTTTAAAATTAGCAGGATCGGTAATACTCACCATAACTTTATAAGAACCCGTAAAAGTGATAAATAGGTTGTCATAAACTTCGGCTCTGTAACCTATCTGAATTTCAGACCAATGTGCAGTAAGACCGTCTTCTGTAATTGGAGTAGTAATGGTTTCTGAAGGAAAAACTATATTCCCACTATTAATTTGGTAGCTATTTAAAGTTTGTTCAAAAGTTGCAAATCCATAACGAAATCCAATAATGATTTCGTTATTCATATCTAACCAGTTTTTATAAGAATTATAATTTAGTCCCAGTCTTATGTAGTTTCCTTTTGATGTAGAATTGGTAAAATCTTCTTTGGTTGTAAATTCTTCGGTACCTATTTCAGCTGCCGCATACCAATTTTTAGAAATTCGATAATCTCCAACAAGCTCTAATCCGCTGTAGTTATCTTGTAACATAGCTCTAATGGGTTTGCTGATATCAATTCCAACTCTTAGCCCATAGTTAGTTTTGTAAACAATACTGTCTTTAGGAATACTATCCTTGCTTTGTTGAGCCGTTACCCCAACAAAAACAAAAAGAAAGCAAATACTAGTGATAAATTTGTACATGTGCTGCGGATTCATTTTCAATGGTGGTTATGGTAATGGTATTGTCTAAGCTTGTTGTGAGTCCTAAGATCCAATCATTTGATGGGTCAGAGGTGATTGTTATATTATTAAAAATTGCTTTAAAACCGCAAGATCTAGAAACAAAAACTTCTTCAACTTCATAATTAATTGTTAGGATATCATTATTGGTTCCTGTAGAAAAATTATAGATGATTTGATTACTAGTTACGTCTAATGGAATTAGTATAGAATCTAAACTTGTACTTGTATAGAGATCCTCTAAACCCTCAGGATTTACAGATAAATCAGTAACTACTTTGGTTTCTAATGGATTTGTAGCATCATAAAAACGTATGATCATGTTTGGAGTGATAGGATCAATACAGAAATCATCTTTTTCACAACTAGAAACTAGTAATGTAATGAGTAATAAAAAGAAATAGTTTTTTTTCATTTTAAGCATGGAAAGTAATAATTTATTCTTCAACTTCTACAATTTTTTCCATGGCTTCTGCCAACTTAAAATCTAATTCAGTGACACCATCAGCATCATGAGTAGATAATTTTATTTCTAAAAGATTATAAGTATTTGTCCATTCTGGATGATGATTTAATTTTTCGCATTCAAAAGCAATCCTCATCATGGCACTCATACAGTTTTTAAAATTATCAAACTCAAATTCTGTATGTAAGGCATCATCATAAAAATCCCAATCAGGAAAATTCTCTAATCTTTTTTCTATTTCTAAATCTGTTAGTTTTTTCATTCCTAATTAATTAATTTAAACAGATGTGTGTTTATCTGTTGATTTGTTTATGAACATAATTGAGAATTCCGTAATGAATTTAACATGTTCGTTATTTTTTCAATCCTTTGTCGCACTAATATATAATCATTCTCAGAAATATAATCCAATTCCTTAGAAATTATGAGTTGATTTAACACTTCCATTGCTGAACTATATGAAATAGTTGTGAAATGAGCTTTATCTTTATTTGTTTTTCTTGAAGTTCCTTCAGCTAAATTAGACGATACCGAAACAGTTGCACGTCTGATTTGACTTATTAATCCAAATTTTTCTTCTCTAGGAAAGTTATTTGTGATTTTGTAAATTGATGTAACTAATTCTAAACTTTCTTTCCAGACATTTAGTTTTTCAAATGAATAAATTTTCATAGCTTTTTTTGTTACAAATAAACACAAAAACAAATAAACCTCTTTTAAACTTTTTCAAACAAAACCACCGTTTCTATATGCGCAGTATGAGGAAATTGATCTACCAAACTGATCTTTTTTATCTGATAACCATTTAGCATTAACTCTTGAGTGTCTCTAGCTTGAGTTGCCGGATTACAAGACACATAGACAATTCTATCAGCATTAATATTGATAATTTTGTTTAGTGTTTTGGGAGCAATTCCTGCACGTGCTGGGTCTAAAATAATGGTGCGAATTTTATTGTTGTATTCTGGATGTTCGTTTATAAATTTACCAACATCAGCGGCATAAAATTGTAAGCCTTCAATCTTATTTCTTTTCGCATTTTTCTTGGCATCTTCTATAGCAGAAGCCACAATATCAACTCCAATAATTTTTGCATTGGTACTTCTTGAAGCTAAAATCTGTCCGATGGTTCCTGTACCACAGAATAAATCCATGACCACAGTATTATCGATGGCTTCCTTATTCTCTAGCGCATACTCAATCACTTTTGAATATAATTTTTCGGCAGATTTCGGATTGGTTTGAAAGAAGCTCTTCATGCTTATTTCAAAATTTAAACCTAATAATTCTTCCACAATTTTATCGTCACCAGCAATCAATTTAATACTACCTGCTGTAGCCAAAGTTCTGTCTCCGGTTTCGTCATTAATAGAATGTAAAAGTCCGGCAAAACGTTCTTCAAACACCTCTTGTAATAGTTTAGAAAAAGCGTTTAAATCAAATTTTGGTAAATCGTGTGATGTTGTAACTAAATTAAATAATAATTTGTCTGTTTTATAAGATTTTCTAACCACAAAATATCGAAAGAAACCTTCTCTTTTCGGACCATGCCAAGGAGCCAAGCCCGTTGCTTCGCAATATTCTCTTATGAGTTTAATGTTGTCTTCAACTAGTTTATCAAACAATCCAGAATCTTTATCTAGATTATCACCCATCCACCAAACACCCCGTCTTTTAAAGCCTAAGGTAAAAATATCTATATCTGTCTTGTTTATTCTATCGTATCCAATGGCAGAAAAACCATATTCCATTTTATTTCTGTAATGAAATACATTAGGAGAAGTGACCAATTCATCAAAAAGCGCTTCAATGTTTTCAACTTTTCCAATTCGTTGGAATAAGGATAAAGTACTTTCTTTTTTGTATTTGTGTTGTAATTCAATTGGTAATTGAATGTATGGAGCACCAGGAATGTCCTGAAAAGGAACTTCAACTTCATCAGGAGAACTTTCTAAAACATCTATTAATTTACATTCTGCATAGTTTTTACTAGTCTTGCTTACTTGCGCTTTTACAGTTTGTCCAGGTAATGTATTTGGAATAAAAACCACAAATTCTCCTTCTTCAGAACGAATTCTAGCGATTCCTTTTCCACCAAAAGCATAGCTTTCAATTTTTAATTCTAAAATTTGACCTCTCTTTACAAACTTATTTCGTTCTCTTTTTGGCATTTTCTGAATTTAATTCTGATGCAAAATTAGGAAATTAGAAGACTATATAGATTAATTTCTTATTTTTGTTGCTCTTCGAGGATGATTTCTTTCCCACGCTGAATTTCTGAAACTTTTCAGAAGAACAAAGGTAGAACAGGAATGTTTAATTTATCAATTTAAAACATTTAAAAATGGCTGTTTTAGACCAATTAACATCGCAACAAGCGATTGATTTAGAAAACAAACACGGTGCACATAATTATCACCCTTTACCCGTAGTTTTGAGTAGAGGAGAAGGTGTCTATGTTTGGGATGTAGAAGGTAAAAAGTATTATGATTTTCTATCAGCTTATTCTGCAGTAAACCAAGGACATTGTCATCCTAAAATTGTGGATGCTATGGTAGCTCAGGCAAGAACATTAAGCTTAACTTCAAGAGCGTTTCATAATGATATGCTAGGAAAATATGAGAAGTATGTGACTGAATATTTTAGTTTCGACAAAGTTTTACCTATGAATACTGGAGCTGAGGCAGTAGAGACTGCTTTGAAACTTTGTAGAAAATGGGCTTATGAAGTTCAAGGAATTGAAGAAAATAAAGCACAAATTATTGTATGTGAAAACAACTTTCACGGAAGAACCACCACAATTATTTCCTTTTCAAATGACCCTGTAGCTAGAAAGAACTTTGGGCCTTATACTGATGGTTTTATCAAAATTGAATATGATAGTATAACTGCTCTACAAGAAGCTTTAGAAAACAATAAAAACGTTGCAGGATTTTTGGTAGAACCTATTCAAGGTGAAGCTGGGGTGTATGTTCCTTCAGAAGGATATTTAGCAGCAGCTAAAGCACTGTGTGAAAAGCATGGAGTTTTATTTATTGCAGATGAGGTGCAAACAGGAATCGCTAGAACAGGTCGTTTATTAGCAACTTGTGGAGATTGTTCTTGTGAAAATAAAAATTGTTCTGGAACACCAGAAGTAAAACCAGATGTTTTAATTCTTGGAAAAGCTTTGAGTGGCGGAGCATATCCTGTGTCTGCGGTTTTAGCAAATGATGCTATTATGAATGTTATTAAGCCTGGAAATCATGGATCTACTTTTGGAGGAAACCCAATTGCTGCTGCGGTTGCAATTGCTGCCTTAGAAGTGGTAAGAGATGAAGATTTAGCAGAGAATGCAGATTATCTTGGAGCTATTTTCAGAGAAGAGCTTACAGAGTTTGCAAAAAATAATGAATTGGTCAATTTAGTAAGAGGAAAAGGTTTATTAAATGCGATTGTAATTAATGATGATGAGGAGGGGTCAACTGCTTGGGACATTTGTATAAAATTGAGAGATAATGGTTTGCTAGCAAAACCTACTCATGGAAATATTATTCGTTTTGCTCCACCATTGGTCATGAATGAAGAAGAGCTAAGAGATTGTATTTCTATTATAAAGAAAACAATTACAGAATTTAAAAAATAAAACAAGGGCCGAAAGGCTCTTTTTTTATGGAGCTAGAAAATGAAACACTTCTAGGTTTCTTAAAATCCAGTAAACAGCTATGATTCCAAAAATGATATAAGGAGATTTTGGATGGTATACTATTTTATAAAATTTCTTTTTAGAATAGAGGTATAAACCACCTCCAAAAAATAAGGTAAAAATCATTAAAGCATTATGACTAATGGCTTCGATAATATTAAAATGAGCCAGATCATGAATGGCTCTTTGTGAACCACATCCTGGGCAATATGCACCTGTTATCGCATAGAATGGACACTTTGGAAAGAAATCTACATCACTTGGGTTGACAAAAAAATATAGGGATAGTAATGAAATAATTACAATCCCTATAGTAATAACTTTTGATTTTTTATTCATTCAATTAAAAACCACTGCTACCAACACCAGCTAATATTGCACCTAAAAAAGTAAAGTATGCGATGATAAATAATACTCCAGCTGCTGCTGAAACAATAGCCCAAGTTTTTGCATTTTTAGAAGCAGAAGCTGCTTCATCATATCTTCCTTCTGCATATAAACCGTTAACTTTAGCTGCATAAATGATACTTACAATTCCTGCAGGTAAACAACATAATATTGTAGTTAATATTGCGAATACTAAGTAGTTTTGTGGTCTTGGTTGATTTTGTTCCATCTTGATAAAATTTATTAGTTAGTTAATTTTTTGCCTAAAGTAACAATTATATGGGAATTATCTAAAAACATTTCTTTAAAAAACGTATTTAATTATCCTTTTTTTTCTTTTTGAATAAGTTCTTAATAAGATCACTTTTTTTAGTTTTAGAAGAGTCTTTATCTTTTCCTAATAAATTTAAAAGCTTATCTTTTCCTTTGTCAAGTAACTTATTTTTTTGCTCTTTTACTAACTTCGACACTAAATTAGAAGAAGCTTCTTTGAGGTCTGTCTTTATTTTTGGATTTGTAAAACTTCCAGTAAGATTCGCTTTTATAGGAATAGAAATTTCAGCTTGTTCTTTTTTTGAAAGTTTAGAAATTAAACTAGTGACTTCACTTCCTAAGTATTTTGCAGGAACGTTAAAAGTTAGATTATAATTCATTGATTGATCAAAACCATGAGTTCCGCCAATCTCAATCTCAATATCTTCATACTTCATTTGAAATGGTTTTACAACGACATTTCCGTTTTCAAACTTAATTTGTGTTTTTATTTTCTCTAGATTTAACTTGTTTACATCGATAAAGCTTATTTCTTTTCCAACAAACGATAGTAATTTCGAATTAGAAGCATTTAACTTAGTATTTATAAGTTGTCCTAATAAATCACCAGAAATTGTTTTCAAATCAGGAGTCATGCTGTCAGATAAATTTCCATCAATTTTAAAATCAGAATTCATTTTTCCACCAATAACATTCGCTATTGGTGCTATCGAATTTAAGGTGGTCAGTTTTGTAAAGGATTCTTTGATATCTAAATTCTCTAAACTCATCGACATTTTAAAATTAGCTTTTGGTTCTTTTGTAGAAACCAAACCATTCATTTTAATCAACCCATTGAAAGCATTCATTTTCAAGTTTTGCAAATTAATGGCTTGATCTTTTACAATTAAAATACCTCTAGCATTGGTCAGGTCGATGTTGTCATATTTTACTTTTTCAGCAAAAGCGATGATTGTGCAATCTAAAAAAGCAGGAATTTTCACAATTTCTTGGTTAGATTCTTTATTAGTCGATGTAGCACTCTCAGTCATAAAATCATTTACATTAATTTGAGCCGACTGTAAGTTAAATGTCCCTTTCAAAATTTCTTCATTAAACAGAAATCCGTAGAAATTGTTTAAACTTCCTTCTATACTCAAATCGGTCTCACCGGTTTTTGCTTTAAATTCCTCCAGTTTTATATTGTTTGTATTGAAATAGATAGATGTTTTATCAATAAAAAACGGATTGGCAACATCATTTCCTTGATAAACAAAGCCTTCCAAAGAAAGAGTTCCAGTATTTTTAATATTTTGATATTGCTTTTTCTCAATCGAGTTCATATCAAAAGAACTATTCACATTAGTCTTTAAGATTCCGCTTAATTTTTCTTCAACAGGAATTGGATATGCTTTACCAATGTTTTCTAGATTGATAGTTCCATTGGCTTTTAATGTCACTTTAGGGTTTCTAATTAAATTAGAAATACTTGCGCTTGCTCTAAAAACATCCTTATCAATGGAAAAACTTAAGTTGTTTACATTGAAATGAGTATCATTTACATTTCCAGTAGTATTGACAATTCTTGAATTCAACACAATATTTTCTACTGATTTGGGTAACTTAGAATACTTGAACATAGCATTGTTAGCCACAAAAGAAATATCAAAAGTAGGAATCGTTTTTTCAGACAACAGGCCTTTTACTATTCCGTTCATATCAAAATTACCAGCTGTTTTTACATTCTCAAGATTTCCAGAATATTGAGCAGGAACAATTCCTAATAAGTTTTTAAATGAAGAGGTTGGTGTGTGAAATGCTAAATCGTATGATTGATTCATTTCTTCTCCAATAAACTTTAAAGAGCCTTCAAACTCTAAAGGAAGTTGATTAATGAAACCTTTATTTTCTTTAAATGAAAATGTATATTCCTCCAGATCTATACCTAAAAGAGCGTCTAAAGAAACGCTTATTTGATTCATATAATTTACACCATCCATCTCTAAAGATACATTGGCTTTTGTTTTGGTGTTTAAATCTAAAGTAGATGCAGCAAAATTTCCAGATCCAGAATGATAAATATCATCAACATGCATTATTAGTTGGGAATTTGCATCTTTATAAACAAAGTCCAAATCATTTATTTGATATTGTTGAATGTCTAAAGAAAATGGTTTTTTGGATGTGGCATTAGTTTTACTTTCGCCTTTTTTAATGGCAATATCATAGTTTCCATTTCCATTAGCATCAATAAGAATGTTTACAAAACTTTTTTCCGTAGAAAAACTTTGTAATTGCATCGTTTCGTCAGAACTTTTAAATAATTCAGTGAGCTTCATTTTTAGATTTACTTCTTCAGAATAAAAAAGTGTATCACCTTTAAAAGGAGCTTTATTTACAATGTTAAGTTGTTTAATAGTGATATTAGCTAAGGGGAAGCTCTTTATGAAACTTAAATCTACTTCTTCTAAAGCTACAGTAGCATTGATGTTTTTGTTAAGGGTAGAAATTAGTAATTCTTGAATTTTATCCTTAAACAGATAGGGAGCAGAAGCAAGCAGAATAAATAGTAATAATATTATACTTAGAAACCATTTTAAAACTTTTTTGAAAGTGGATGTTTTGAGCTTCTTTTCTGACATATTCTAATTTTTGAATTTTTATCAAAGGTACTATCTCTTCAACTGTTAGCGAAAAATATAATGTTTAATAAATGATAAAACTGCATTTGATAAATAGTTAATAAAGGAATCGTAAAGTGTCAATTTACTCTACTAATAATCTTATTTTTGCCATCGCATGTAAAAAATATAATGTAGATGATAACTAACGCAAAAACTCCAATTGCTGATAAAAAACCCGAGGAATTAACTATTCACAATCATACTAGAATAGATAATTATACATGGATGCGTTTAAGTGACGAACAAAAAATAGCTCAAGAAAAAGATGATCAAACCAAAAAGGTAGAAGCATATTTACATGCAGAAAATGATTTTTTTGATACAGTTACTTCCGATACAAAAGATTTTCAAGAAGCTCTTTTTGAGGAAATGAAAGGGCGAATTAAAGAAGATGATGAATCGGTTCCCTATTTTAGAAATGGATATTTTTATATAACTCGTTTCGAAAAAGGAAATCAATATCCTATCTATGCTCGTAAAAAAGAAAGTCTAGAGGCACAAGAAGAGATTATGTTTAATGTCAATAATGAAGCTCATGGACATGAGTTTTTTCAATTGGGAGGCCTTAATGTGAGTCCAGATAACAAGTTGATAGCATTTTCTACAGATAAAGTAAGTAGAAGACAATATACGCTTCAAGTTAAAAATTTAGAAACTGGAGAGATTTTAAGTGATATCATTCATAATACCACTGGAGGTTCTGTTTGGGCAAATGATAATAAAACCTTGTTTTACACTAAAAAAGATCCTGTAACTCTTAGGAGTTCTAAAATTTTTAGACATGTTCTAGGAACAGATACTTCAGAAGATGTAGTTGTTTTTGAAGAAGAAGATGAAACATTTGGAACCTATGTTTACAAAACAAAATCGCACAAATTTATAGTCATTGGTTGTTATAGTACACTTTCTTCCGAGTTTAGAATTATTTCAGCTGATGATCCATATGGCGATTGGAAACTAATTCAAGAAAGAGTAGAGGATTTAGAATATAGTTTATCGCATTATGGTGATCATTTTTATATTCAGACCAACAAAGACGGAGCAACAAATTTTAAGTTGATGAAAACTCCTATTGATAAAACTGAGAAAGAAAACTGGGTCGATGTGATTCCGCATCGAGAAGACACGTTGTTGGAAGATGTTTCAATTTTTAAAGAATATTTGGTAATTGAAGAACGGACCAACGGACTAAATACCATCAGAATTAAACGTTGGGATAACAAAGAAGATTATTATTTACCGTTTGATGAAGAAACATATTCTGTAGGTGTCTATGGAAATCCTGAGTTTGATACTGAGATTATACGGTATTCATATCATTCAATGACTACGCCAGCTTCTGTGATTGATTTTAATATGAGAGATCAATCAAAAGATGTCAAAAAAGAACAAGAAGTCTTAGGAGGGAAATTTGATAAAAATAATTATAAGAGTGAACGTATTTGGGCAAATGCAAGAGACGGAAAAAAAGTAGCTATTTCTTTAGTATATCATAAAGACACTAAATTAGGAAAAGACACCCCGTTATTACAATATGCTTATGGTTCTTACGGATATACAATTTCAGACGGATTCTCAACAACACGTTTAAGTTTGTTAGATAGAGGTTTTGTTTATGCGGTTGCTCATGTAAGAGGGAGTCAGTATTTGGGAAGAGAATGGTATGATGACGGAAAAATGATGCAAAAGAAAAATACATTTAACGATTTTATTGACTGCTCTAAATACCTAATAGAAAAAAATTATACATCTGCAAAGCATTTGTATGCCATGGGTGGATCTGCAGGAGGATTGTTAATGGGAGCCATTTGTAATATGAATCCTGAATTGTATAATGGAATTGTAGCTGCAGTTCCTTTTGTAGATGTCATTTCTACCATGTTAGATGAAAATATTCCACTAACAACAGGTGAGTTTGATGAATGGGGAAATCCAAAAGAAAAGAAAGCTTACGACTATATTTTATCTTATTCGCCTTACGATCAAGTGGAAGCAAAAGAATATCCTCATATGTTAGTTACAACAGGTTATTTCGATAGTCAAGTACAATATTGGGAACCAGCAAAATGGGTAGCTAAGCTAAGAGATGTAAAAACCGATACTAATATTTTATTGTTAAAAACCAATATGGATGTTGGACATGGCGGAGCTTCTGGTCGTTTTGATTCATTAAAAGAAACAGCAGTTGATTACACCTTTTTGTTAGCTTTAGAAGATAAATTAGAAAAATAACATAGTTTTGTAACTGATTTATTAAGAATGGATAGAAACGAAGGGGTTTATAAAAATTTATTAGAATTAGTTGGTCAAACACCAATGATTCAATTGAATACGATTACCAAAGATTTGCCAGGCACCTATTTTGCAAAGTTAGAAATGTTCAACCCAGGTCAATCTCAAAAAGATAGAATAGCGCTCCATATTGTAGAGAACGCTGAGAAAAAAGGAATTTTAAAACCTGGCAGCACTATTGTAGAAACAACTTCAGGTAATACCGGTTTCTCTTTGGCTATGATCGCTATGGTAAAAGGATATCAATGTAAACTAGCAGTAAGTGACAAATCTTCTACAGATAAAATTGACGGACTGAGAGCGATGGGAGCGGAGGTCTACATTTGTCCGGCAAATGTGCCAGCAGACGATCCTAAATCGTATTATGAAGTAGCCAAAAGAATTCATAAAGAAACACCAAATTCGGTATACATCAATCAATATTTTAATACACTAAATATTGAAGCACATTATGCAACCACTGGCCCAGAAATTTGGAATCAAACAAACGGAAAAATCACTCATTTAGTGGTTGCAAGTGGAACAGGAGGAACGATTTCTGGCTCAGGAAAATACTTAAAAGAGCAAAATCCAAACATCAAAATTTTAGGAGTAGATGCCGTTGGGTCTGTGTTAAAGAAATACCATGAAACAGGAGAATTAGATAAAAACGAAATCAAACCATATAAAATTGAAGGTTTAGGAAAAAATTTAATTCCCACTGCAACAGATTTTTCTACAATCGATGTGTATGAAAAAGTAACGGACAAAGACGCAGCTTACAAAGCAAGAGATATTATTCAAAAAGAAGGAGTTTTTCCAGGTTATACATGTGGTGCTGTAATGCAAGCCACTGAACAATATGCTGCAAAGGGTATGTTTAATCATGATAGTGTCGTTGTTTTGATTTTTCCAGATCATGGTTCTCGTTATATGAACAAAATATACAGCGATACTTGGATGAAAGAACAAGGTTTCTACGATGAAAACTTACCTCAAAACAAACCAGCAACATATATTTAATAAATTATTTCTTAAGGAAATAGATTTTCTAGCTCCATATTATTTCATGAGTTATTTTATTTGAATAACTCCTCAAAATTCAGTTACTTTGCACCCTTAAAAGTGATTATTTAAGAAAACGTTAAAGAGAATGACCAACGATATATTTGATAGAATAAAAGCAGACAAAGGGCCTTTAGGGAACTGGGCAGAAAAAGCAGAAGGATACTATGTGTTTCCAAAGTTAGAAGGACCAATTTCCAACAGAATGTCTTTTAATGGCAAGAAAGTAATTACTTGGAGTGTTAACGATTATTTAGGATTAGCAAATCATCCAGAAGTTTTAAAAGCTGATGGTGAAGCTGCAATGGAGCATGGAATGGCATATCCAATGGGCGCAAGAATGATGTCTGGTCATACAGATTTTCATGAGCAATTAGAACAAGAATGTGCTGAGTTTGTTGGAAAAGAAAAAGCTTATTTACTAAATTTTGGTTACCAAGGTATTATGTCTGCTATTGACGCTTTGGTAAATAAAAATGATATTATTGTTTACGACGTAGATACACACGCTTGTATTATAGACGGAGTTCGTTTACATCCTGGTAAACGTTTTGTTTATAAGCACAACGACATGGAAAGTTTTGAGAAAAACATGAAACGTGCGGTAAAAATGGCTGAAAAAACAGGCGGAGGAATTCTTGCAATTTCTGAAGGTGTTTTTGGAATGAGAGGAGAACAAGGTCGTTTAAAAGAAATCGTAGCATTAAAGAAAAAATACAACTTCCGTTTATTAGTGGATGATGCTCATGGTTTTGGAACTTTGGGAGAAGGAGGAAGAGGTACTGGTTACGAACAAGGAGTTCAGGATGATATTGATGTATATTTTGCAACCTTTGCAAAATCGATGGCGGGTATTGGAGCTTTCTTAGCAGGAGATAAAGACGTTATTCAGTTTTTACAATACAATATGCGTTCTCAAATGTTTGCAAAGTCTTTACCAATGCCAATGGTAAAAGGAGCTTTAAAACGTTTGGATATGATTAGAACCATGCCAGAATTGAAAGATAAATTGTGGGAAAACACCAATTCATTACAATCTGGATTACGTGCTGCTGGTTTTGATTTAGGGACAACAAAAACCTGTATTACACCAGTTTATTTAAAAGGAGATGTTCCAGAAGCAATGGCTTTGGTTCACGATTTACGTGAAAATCATGGAGTATTTTGTTCAATAGTTGTCTATCCAGTAATACCAAAAGGATTGATTATTTTACGATTAATTCCTACAACAACGCATACGCAACAAGATATAGACGAAACTATTACAGCTTTTTCTGCCATTAGAGATTTATTAGAAAACGGAACTTATAAAAAGATCGCGGCTTCTATGATGGCTGAATAAATTATAAAATACATAGTAACAAAAAACCGAGCTAATTTTAGCTCGGTTTTTTATTGGGAATTATTTTTTTTAATGTTTTCAAATTTTGTGATAACATCTTCAACTATAGGTTTGCTTTCTTGTGATAAACCAATGGAGCTATTGCATTGTTCGTTTGGGCAAATAAAACTTTTCCCCATCAATAATTGATTCGTGTCAAAAGGAATTTTAGTATTGCAAACAGGGCATGGAATTACTTGTTCTTTATTTTTCATACGATTGATTTATTTCTAAAGATAATTATAAATACTTTTTTTCTTAAAAAAAAAAGCCCATCATTTCTGATGAGCTTATATTTTAAATAGATAATATTTTATCTTTCTCTACGTTTTCTTCCGAATCCGCTTGGTTTTCTGTCACTTCCAGAGTTTCTGTCAGGTCTATCGCCACCACTTCTAGAAGAGACTCTCCTTTTGTCTCCACCTTCGCTTCTTCTTCCACCAGAAGATCCTTCAGAGCTTCTTCGTTTACCAAAACCACCTTCTTTATTTCCAAAGGGTTTTCTTCCACGTCTTGCACCGCCACCTCCAGCACCACGTTCTTTTTTAGTGATTTCGATATTAACACCACGTCCACTAAATTCTGGTTGGTTATTTGAAAAAGTACTTAAAGTTTCATCTTCAAACTTTTTATCGATTTCAAAGAAAGAGAATGTATCTAAAATGTCAATAGCACCAATTTCTATGTTGTCTGTAATCTTTTGATCATTGATTAATCCAATTAACTTCGCTGGATTTAAACTGTCTTTACGACCAATATTGATGAAGAAACGAGTCATGTTTTCACTAGTTCCTCGACCACCTCTATAATTATCTCTTGTAGATAAATCATTTAAATCTTTAGAATTCTCATAATAAGATAAAAAGGTATTGAATTCTAATGAAACAAATTTCTGTATCAATTCTTCTCTAGTTAAACCTTCTAATTTTTCATAGATACTAGGTAAGAAGTCTTCAATTTCACTTTCTTTTACTTCAATAGCATTTACTTTATCAATTAAATGCATTAATTGATTTTGACAAATTTCTTTTCCACTAGGAACTTTCCCTTGAACAAATTTTTGTTTGATGATACGTTCTATGGCACCAACTCTTCCTTTTTCTTTATTGTTAACTAAAACAATAGAAATTCCTGTGTTTCCAGCTCTACCAGTTCTTCCGCTACGGTGTGTATAGTTTTCTATTTGATCTGGTAATTTATGATTGATAACGTGTGTAAGACTGTCTACATCCAATCCACGTGCAGCAACATCAGTCGCTACTAATATTTGTACTGTTTTTTTTCTGAATTTACCCATGACAGAATCACGTTGCGCTTGAGATAATTCTCCGTGCAATGCATCTGCGTTATATCCATCTTTTATTAAATTGTCTGCTACTTCTTGTGTTTCTCTACGAGTTCTACAAAAGATAATTGCATAAATATCTGGATTTAAATCAGCGATTCTTTTTAAAGCTTGATAACGAGTTCTTTCTGTAACTAAATAGTATTCGTGACTAACATCATCTGAACCTGAATTCTTTTCACCTGAAGTAATTTCTACAGGTTTCGTCATATAGTTTCTTGCGATTGCTTCAACTTCTCTTGGAAAAGTAGCAGAAAATAATAAGGTTTGTTTTGTTTCTGGAGTAGATTCTAAAACTTTGTCTAATTCGTCTTTAAAACCCATATTTAGCATTTCATCGGCTTCATCTAAAACTAGCCATTGAATATTTCCAAGTTTTAACGCTCTTCTATTTATAAGATCTACTGTTCTACCAGGAGTTCCTACTACTATTTGAGCTCCTTTTTTAAGGCCTCTAATTTGCTCATCTATATTGGCACCTCCATAAACGGTAACCACTTTAAAATTTGGAATATACTTTGCAAATTCTTTAATGTTATTCCCAATTTGCACAGCTAGTTCACGTGTAGGAGATAAAATTATTGCTTGCGTATTCTTGTTGTTTTCGTCTGCTAATTGCAAAATTGGTAAACTAAAAGCTGCTGTTTTTCCTGTTCCTGTTTGTGCAAATGCTTTTAAATCGTCTGT
>TARA_R110001632_G_scaffold35828_6_pt1 | contig 30359 bp, 33 predicted proteins | sample TARA_R110001632 | Tara Oceans TARA_R110001632 (sample SAMEA4398266) | marine metagenome | biome: Polar Biome; feature: [SRF] surface water layer (ENVO:00010504); material: water (ENVO:00002006), including particulate matter (ENVO:01000060) such as... | depth 5 m
AATACCAAACTTCTCTGCGTAGTTTGGTGATACACAGTTGAGGCTTCTGTAGTGCGTTAATGGTCGAGCGATCAAACTACTGTCGTCCAGTTCGCCCACTCGAATTACGCAATCTATGCCTTCTTTGATTGGATCGACTCGATAATCTGCGCTGCTGATTTTTAAACGAATGTTTGGGTAGTTCTCGATGAAGTCGGCGAGATGAGGAATCACCACGGTAGTTGCAAAACGGCTAGGCATGTCGACTCTGAGTACGCCGCGAACATCATCTGGGTTTCGTTGAAATTGGCTTCCGACAGCGTCTAATTCTGCCAGTAGTGTTTGGCATTGAGGCAAGTAGGTTTCGCCATCTTGGGTTAAGGTGATACTGCGCGTGCTACGATGAAAAAGCCGAGTGCCTAGGGATTTTTCGAGCCCTTGCACCGCACTGGAAATACTTGATTTTGGTAAGCCAAGTGCGTCGGCGGCTTTAGTAAAGCTACCAAATTGAGCGACCAAAACAAAACGTTGCATGGCTTCAAGCTTGTCCATCTTTCCCACCTCGTTCGTTTAATGCGAACAATGTTATCACTTTTGGCACGTTTATCGACAACAATAAACTTCCTATTCTATGCACAGTGTTGAGAGCCAGTGCTGAGTGCCAACTTGGCTTCGCAGCGACATTGCCCCGACATATCCCGAAAAAGTAGAGTGGAGAAAACGATGAACAAGTTAGCAATTATTACTGGTGGTAGCCGTGGTTTAGGCAGAAGCAGCGCGTTGGCATTGGCGGAAAAAGGGGTAGATGTATTATTCACCTACCACAGCAACCGCGAAGCAGCACAAGAGGTGGTTGAAGCCATTAAACAAAAAGGGCAGAAAGCCTTTGCTGCTCAGCTGGATACACGAGATGTGGCGGCGTTTGCTGAATTTACTCAGCAAATTAAAGGCATACTCAATCAAGAATTTGGTCGTGATGATGTTGATTATTTACTCAACAACGCCGGTACAGGGTTACATGCCAGCATAGAAGAAACCACGTACGAAGAGCTGGAAGACATGTTAGCGATTCATGTCAAAGGCCCTTTCTTCTTAACGAAAGCCTTGTTTCCATTCATCAAAGACGGCGGTCATATTCTGAATGTATCGTCGGGTCTGGCGCGTTTTAGCTTGCCGGGTTCTGCCGCCTACGCCATGGCCAAAGGAGCAGTAGAAGTGATGACGCGCTATATGGCGAAAGAGTTCGCAGTGCGACAAATTCGAGTGAATACCATTGCACCCGGTGCAATCGCAACGGATTTCCGTGATGGCAATATTCGCGACAATCAACAAATGAACCAAATGGTGTCATCGATTACGGCGTTGGGTCGTGTGGGTGAAGCGGACGATATTGGCGGTGTGGTTGGGTTGTTCTTCAGTCAAGAAGCGGGCTGGATGACAGGACAACGAATCGAAGCGTCCGGCGGCATGTTCTTGTAACTACACGCTGCCTTCTTTTTCTATCACCAAAATGCGCGCCTCGCCAATGGGGTGCGCAACGTGTTCTGTACCAATCGCAGCGAAGAAAATATCGCCCACCGACATTCGTTGAACGTGCTCTGCATTGTCTTTTCGATAATGCATATTCACCTCGCCATCCAGCACCACAAACACTTCTTCGCCATCATTGATGTGCCACTTGTACGGCTGATCGGTCCAATGCAAACGCGTCGTCACACCATTCATATTGGCAATGTCTAACGCTCCCCAAGCGCGACCTGCAGTAAAATCTTTGGCTTTGAAAAATGTCATTCGTTTATTCCTAAGTGATAGAGATAATACGACGTTAGAATGCCATTACAGTGAAGACAAGGCAGTAGCATCGCTTAGGTGAAAATGGCGGCGATAAAAGTCAAAATACGGGCTGGGTATGGCAGAGTGTTGGAATGGTTAGATGATTGGGGAGAAGCTTCTGGTAAATATCTCTGTCATCGGATGATAGTTACAATCTAGACATCCACGAATATTAGACTCAATCCATTGATCCTTTGAGGTGCCTTCAAAGCTTAAATTGTAGCCACAATCGATAGCTAGATGTTCAAACAGCAAACGCTGCGTTCTTCCATTTCCTTCTCGGAACGGGTGAACCATATTCAATTCAATATAAAACTCCGCCATTTCTTGGCAAAAGTCATCGAAACCTAACTGTGCGAAAAAGTCCTTTTTGCTCAATTGTTTAAACAGTTTATTAGCTTCTTTTTGAATAAACTCAGGCTGGCAAAAACGGGTGTCTTGCTTTGAAATCGAAATGGTTCGTATTTTTCCTGCCCATTGATATAAATCGCCAAAGAGCTTTTCATGCAGAAGACAAAGGTAGGAAAAGTCGTAGGGAGCTGGTTTAAAGTCAATCTCAGCAATCGCTAGAGTAGAGATTTGGTTCTCTAATTCACTCAACTCAACGGAGTCTTTAATACCAAGCTTATTGATTAAAGTACTGGAATTTGAATAGGTATACGGGTCTTGGCCTACACCGTATTTATCTACCACAGGATTAGCCTAAGTATTTCTTTAAGAGTTGTTCTTTTTTAATTTTTCTCTCTGGAGCGCTAAGAGAGAGAAGTGATTTATCGACAGAATAGCCTTCTAAACGCATGCTTTCGACGAAGTTGTCGCATTTTTTGTTTGTATAAGCTTGTTGTTTAGAAGTCACTGTGAGAGTTGAGCCGTGTTTCATTTTGATCTCCTTAAACTACGATATATTTAGTATAGCCTAGTCGGTTGTGCTCTTCTATGGTTAGGTAAGTTCATTTTTTGGCTAAAGTTAGGAATCATAAATATGGATAATTATGACATTTTTTGCGGCATTAAGTTGAGTTCAAAACCACAGGCGTGAGCGTATTTTAATAATGTTGTCCAGCTTGAATTGAAGTTGCCGCGTTCTAGTCGGCTGATATTACTTTTTTGAGTGTGCATGCGTTTTGCGAGTTGTTCTTGGGTTAGTCCCGCTTGGGCGCGCATAGAAAGTAATTGATCGATAAAAGCGAACTCATTTTCAAGTTGATAATATTCCGCACGAACTTCTGAGTTAGCCAATGTCTGTTGTTTTAAGTGTTGTAAACGCATCAACCTTCCCTCTCTAGTTGTAGTAAATGATAACTTTCATTGTAATTTTTATCACTTTACATAGTTGCTTCTCTTTCTTAAAATCTATAATGTACTAGTACATGAATACATGGCTATCTATCGAATAGAAGTGCATATGAAAGATTTGGTCCAGTTTTTAACCGAAGTAGATGATGGGTTGGTGTTAGAGAAGCGTTTAAAAGCGTTGCTCACACCGAATGAGATTGAAGAAATGCTGCGTCGTCTTAAAATTTTAGAACTGTTGGAGCAAGGCGTGCCGCAGCGAGACATTGCGAAACAGCTGGGCGTAGGCATTGCCACTGTGACCCGTGGTTCCCGAGCATTTAAGGAATTAAAAGAGATATGAGTCAATCTAATAAAAAGCCTGAGCGCATCTCGCTACCGCGCAAACCTAAGTACGTTACCATCAGTTCCGATTGTGATTTTTTCAGTTTGTTTAAGAAGATTGAGAAGCGTTTTGATAACTGTTTTATGTTGGAGTCTCTTGGTGAAGAGAGCTTTATTTCCCGCCATTCGATCATCGGTTTTGACCCAGAAAAGCTAATATGGGCGGAAGGCAAACAACTGTTTATTCAAGAACGTGATGGCAGCACTGAGTCTTATGAATCCGACAACCCTTATTATTTACTGCGTGATATTGTGCCGCAGAATATTTTGTCGCGTGGCTTTGCTGGTGGTTTAACGGGTTATATCGGTTACGACAGTATGAATTATTTCGAGCCGACGTTAGACCTGCAATCCAGCGAAATGTTTGATGCGTTTCGCTTTGGTTTGTACAAAGACGGTTTGATTCTAGATAAGATGACTGGCGAGGTTATCTACTTTTACTACGAAGACGCTCACTCTAAAGGTGACGTTTTTGAAGGTAATCGTGTGGATTTGGTTAACGCCATGATGGCAGAACCGACACCAGAGAACGGCCCGTTTGTGGTGCGTCCTGCGGGTGAGTCGATGAGTAAAACCGATCACGCCGATGCCGTTGCCAAGGTGAAGCAAGACATCATCGAAGGTAAGATCTTTCAGTGTGAAGTGGGCTTTAAAAAATGGTTCGATATGGAAGGCGATACCATTAATTTGTACGAGCAATTACGTGAAGTGAATCCGTCACCGCAAATGTATTACATCAAATTTGGTGAGCAAAAAGTCATCGGCGCGAGTCCAGAATTGTTGTTCCGCGTTCGCCAAGGGGAAATGGAAACCTTCCCGTTAGCGGGTACCGCGAAGCGTGGTAAAGACGCGGCAGAAGACACGGCGTTCGCGCGTGCTCTGTTGAATGATCCAAAAGAAATCGCCGAGCACAATATGATTGTTGATTTGCATCGTAACGACATTGGTCGTGTGGCGCGCTTCGGCACGGTGAAAGTGCGTAGCTTGATGGACATTAAACGTTTCAGTCATGTTCAGCATATTTCGAGCGAAATTGTCGGCATTATGGCGGAAGATCACGACATGTTCTCTGCGTTGGCGAGTAACTTCCCAGCAGGAACCTTGACGGGCGCACCAAAAATCGAAGCGATGAAGATCATCGACGATTTGGAAAGCGACGGTCGTGGCCCATACGGTGGCGCGGTTGGCCAGTTCTCTTTTAATGGGGATTGTATGTTTGCGATTCCGATTCGTACCGTGTTTGCCAAGGGCAACAAGGCCTACGTGCAAACCTGTGGCGGTAACGTATACGACTCCAATGCCGAAGACGAATACGAAGAAATCCAACGCAAATTCGCTGGCACCAAGCGTGTGTTAGACAGTTTCACTCCAACCAACACACAAGAAAATACGTAAGGGAAGAACAGATGAAAGTTTATATTATCGACAACTATGATTCCTTCACTTACAACTTGTATCAGTTTATTGGTGAAGTATTGGAAACCGAAAAAAGCCGTGGTGAAATCGACGCTTTTGAGGTGATCGTAAAGCGTAACGACGAAGTGACATTAGACGACATTCGGGCGGCAGCACCAGATCGCATTATTATTTCTCCAGGGCCCGGTTCACCAGATGACAAAGCGTATTTTGGCATTTGTGCTGAGGTGATTTTAGAGTTTGGAAAAACAATTCCATTGCTGGGTGTTTGCTTGGGAATGCAGGGGATTTGTCATGTATTCGGTGGCAAAGTCGTCAAGGCGCCATTGCCAATGCACGGTAAAACCAGCCCGATTACCCACAATGGCGAAGGTATTTTTCACGACATTCCAGATCAACTTGAAGTGATGCGTTATCACTCATTAATCGCCGAAGCAGAAAGCTTCCCAGATGTGCTAGAAGTCACTGCGTCCGTTGGCGATTTGAAAGAAGCTGACTTCAAGGATATCGCGACGATTCATAACGGCGGTGATTTTGAACTGATGGGCATTCGCCATAAAGAATACCCGATCCAAGGGATTCAATTTCACCCAGAGTCCTTCGCGACTGAAGGCGGTAAAGACCTGATCAAAAACTTTTTGTTTCAGGTTTGATAGGGTAGAAATACTCTACGATTGAAGTGAAAAAGCAGTGACCAGAAATGGTCGCTGCTTTTTTATATTTCTAAATAAACGCTAGCTTTTCATCCATTGCCAAGCGCGACCTAGCCATTCGTAAAAAGCGCGTTCACTTTTGTAGCTGGCATTGGCGTTGATTTGCCAATCACTTTTTTCTGATCCTAAGTACATGGCGGGGGCTGGCATAGTGTCTATTCCCGCTTGCTTGAAGAAGATGGTCGCCCGTTTTAAATGCGACGCTTCGGTGACTAACGCAACGCGTTTTCCTTTTAAGTAAGGTGCCATACTTTTGGCTTCCTCTTGAGTGTCTTTGGCGAGAGGAAAGGCTTTTATTCGATTGGGTTTTGTCCCTAATTCTATCGCTGCTTTGCGCATGACGTCTGCGTGTGATTCTGTCATTCCACCGGAATAACCAGAAACGAACAATTTTGCGTTAGGATTGGCGTTTAAAATACGCAAACCTTCTTCAAGACGAAACAGCGCACTGCTTCCCAACTCCATCACCGCGGGCGTGTTGTTTAGGTCTTTGTGTCCACTGCCGAGCACAATAACAATGTCGACAGGCTGTTGAATATCAAAGGGATACATGTCTTTTTCGACGGTCGAAATAAGCCGATCTGCCATGGGGTTCCAACTGGTTAATCCCAATAAAAGTATCCCGCAGAATAAGAAAAACTTGGCGGTTTTAGGGCGTTTTCTCATTAGTAAGAATGACAGGCACATTATCAAAAGTGTCAGCGGAATCGGCATTAACATCATGCCAACGGTTTTTTTGATGTAAAAAAGAATCAGGCTCACAGCGTGTCGTCTTGTTAATAAATGAGTTTTTAGAATACAGGATCAAGACTAAAACCTCAGTGTCTTTTATTGTTTTTATAGTGGCCTTTCTGAAATTTTATAGAGTATGATTTTCATCAACGAAGTTTCAGGTAGTTCTCTATTATGTTTTCACCACATCCGACCAACATGCCTTTGTCTGTAAAACCAGAACCACAAGATGCCATTTGGTGGTTGCCTCGCCATGAAGAAAAGCTCGCTGAAAAAAATGCGATGGATCGTGTTGATTTGGTGTTTCTGGGAGATTCCATTACGCAGGCGTGGGAAAAAGAAGGCGCTGATGTGTGGCAGACTTTTTATGGTTCTCGATGTGCGCTGAACCTTGGTTTTAATGGTGATCGTACTGAGCATGTGTTGTGGCGTTTAGAGCACGGCGAAGTGGATAATATACAGCCTAAGTTGTTGGTGTTGCTGGTTGGTACAAATAATTCGGGCCATCGAATGGACAAAGCCAAAGAGACGGCGTTGGGCGTTAAGCAAATATTAGAACGATTGGCTGAAAGGTTACCGCACACTAAAATATTGTTATTGGCGATTTTTCCTCGTAGTGCAAAGCCGACGCAAAAACTGCGGGTATTGAATGACGAAGTGAATCAGATCATTCAAACGTATGCTGATGATAAAACGGTGTATTTTCTCGATATTAATCATCACTTTTTAGACGGCTGTGGGCGATTAACAAGTAATGTAATGAGTGACTTCTTGCACCCTAATGCCAATCAATACCAGATATTTGCGGAGGCGATAGAGCCAAGTGTTCAAGTGCTTATGGGAACCGACTTTCTCTAAATAATCACTCATTTCTAAGTAATACTACTTACTGTACTACGTAGTTTCCGAATACGTTGTCGGTATTCGTACGAATTGTTTACACTTTTCATTCACGCGATTATCTGTCCTGCTCAATTATGTTTTATAAAAATAAATACAGAACAGGATGATAAAAAAATGAAATCCTTCAAGATAACAACTCTGGTTGCCGCCGTAGCGGTTACCGTTAGTGCTTTCTCTTTACCTGCTTTTTCAGCGGAACGAGTCTACAAGTTGAAGATGGCTGAAACATGGGCATCTAATTTTCCTATCTTTGGTGATGCACCCCGAAACATGGCTCGTATTGCAGACGAAATGTCTGGTGGCCGTTTGAAAATCACCATCGACTCGTCGAACAAACACAAAGCACCATTTGGTGTGTTTGATATGGTTCGTTCTGGTCAGTACGACATGGGTCATTCCGCATCGTATTACTGGAAAGGTAAAGTGCCAAACACCTTATTCTTTACCACAATGCCGTTCGGTATGATTACACCAGAGCAATACGGTTGGTTCTACGAAGGTGATGGCATGGAATTGATGCAAAAGGTTTACCAACCTTTTGGTCTATTGTCTTTCCCTGGTGGTAATACAGGAAACCAAATGGGTGGCTGGTTCCAGAAAGAAATTAACTCCCTTGATGATCTTCAAGGTCTGAAAATGCGTATTCCTGGCTTCGCTGGTGAAGTAATGGCTAAGCTTGGTGCTAAGCCAACGAACATCGCGTCTGGTGAACTTTATACAGCGCTTGAGCGTCGTACTATCGATGCACTAGAGTGGGTGGGTCCTTCTCTTGATTTGCGTATGGGTTTCCACAAAATTGCGCCTTACTACTACACAGGCTGGCATGAGCCTGCAACAGAACTTCAGTTCCTTGTGAATGAACGTACGTGGAAAAAGTTACCAGACGATCTTCGTGAAATTTTAAGAGTTTCTATGAAGTTGGCGTCTTATGACATGTACATTCAGTCTTACCATGAAAGTGGTGTGAACTGGGCGACAATGAAAACGGAATACCCGAACGTTCAAGTTAAAACTTTCCCTAAAGACGTATTGGTTGCTATGAAGAAAGCCAACCAAGAACTGCTTGAAGAGAAAGCGGCCGCGGATCCTTTGGCAAAAGAAATTATCGAGTCACAAGCGAAATATTTGAAAACCACTCGTGTTTGGACAAATATCTCCGACCGAGCGTATCTTGACAGTGTTGATAGCTTAGGGGAATAAAACCTCTTGCAGGGTGAGAAGGCGCTTACGAGCGTTTTCTCACCCTTTGTCATTTCTAGGAGTTTGTTATGTTGTTGCTTAACCTAGAACGAGGTATTACTCGTTTTTCAAATCTACTCGGTGTTGTGTCTACGGTATTGTTCATCGCGTTACTGTTCAATGTATTTTACGACGTCTTGATGCGTTATGTTTTCAACGACGTGTCCATTGGTATGCAAGAGTTGGAATGGCATCTTTATGCGGCGATTTTTCTGTTGGGCATTCCTTATGGCATACAGCATGGCGGCCATGTCCGTGTGGATTTGATTTACGAGAATTTGTCTATTCGAGGCAAAGCATGGATTGATTTGTTCGGTTGTATCTTCTTTTTGATGCCTTTTACCTTGCTTGTTGGTTACTACGGTGTTGGCTTTGCTCATGAAGCGTACAGCTTGGGTGAGACCAGTGGCGATCCGGGTGGTTTACCTTATCGCTGGATTATCAAAGCGGTGATTCCTTTTGCTTTCTTTTCTATGGCAATCAGTGGTTTGGGTATGATAATTCGTTGTATTAATGTGTTACGTGGCGTGAGTGAAGAAGGTTTTTCTCATCCACCGATTCAGCACTAATACGATTTAGCACTAACCAATAACCAAGTCATTATTTTAAGTTAGTAGGTCGTTTATGATTGGCATTATCATGTTTTTTGTTGCGCTAGTACTTTTGTTACTAGGCTTCCCTGTCGCCTTTACGTTTGGTGGCATCGCGTTGATCTTCGGTGTGTTTGCCGAAGGTTTTGATATGTTTGCTTTTATGCCGTTCCGCATACAAAGCTACATGGAAAATACCGTTATGATGGCGGTGCCACTGTTTATTTTTATGGGCATCGTCTTACAAAAAACCAGATTAGCAGAGCAGCTATTAGAAGCCATGGGGAAACTTTTTGGCGGCGTGCGAGGCGGTTTGGCTATTTCGACTGTTTTGGTTGGGGCGCTTTTGGCTGCGTCGACGGGTGTGGTTGGCGCCAGCGTCGTGGCGATGGGTCTTATCTCACTTCCGGTTATGCTGAAATACAATTACGACAAGTCATTAGCGTGCGGCACTATTTGTGCGTCAGGTACCTTGGGTCAAATTATTCCGCCTTCGATCATTTTGATCATTTTAGGTGACGTATTAGGCATTCCTGTTGGCGATCTGTTTCAAGCCGCTTTAGTGCCAGGTATGGTTTTGATCGGTTGCTATATTGTTTATATTTTAATTATTACTTATTTAAATCCAGATATGGCACCGGCCATGCCTCAAAATTTGGATAACGAGACTCGAGCTCAGCAAATCTACAGTGCGTTGAAAGCGATCATTCCGCCATTAGCTTTGGTACTGATTGTATTGGGTTCTATCTTTACAGGGGTGGCAACACCAACAGAGTCTTCTGCTTTAGGGGGCGTGGGCGCGATTATATTGGCGCTCATTTACCGACAGTTTAGCTGGAAAATGCTTTATGACAGTGGCTTAGAAGCCGTAAAAGTGACCGCGATGGTGTTTGCTATTCTGATGGGGGCAACGGCCTTCTCTATGGCATTCAGTTATACCGGTGGTGACTATATTGTAGAAGAAGCGCTGTTGAGTTTACCTGGTGAAAAATGGGGCTTTATTATCTTGGCAATGGTTGCCATTTTGATATTGGGCTTTTTCATTGATTTCGTAGAAATTGCGTTCATTATCGTACCCATTTTAGCGCCAGTAGCCGAAGCATTGGGTATTAATATGGTGTGGTTTGCCATTTTGATCGCAATGAACTTGCAGACGTCGTTTCTCACACCACCCTTTGGATTTAGTCTATTTTATCTTAAAGGGGTCGCCCCCAGTTCGATACGAACCACAGATATTTACAAAGGTGTTATGCCATTTATTTTGATCCAAGTCGTCGTATTGGCTAGTATCATGGTGTTTCCTGGATTGTATGGGATGGGCTGATTTAGGTAGCATTTAATAGGCAATGTTAAAAAGCGGGTGATTACCCGCTTTTTTCGTTTTTTTGAATTGAAAAAATGACTGTGTCAGCGTTTGATGTAGTCAATGTGAACATAATAAAAAAGGTCTTTCCTGTGGGTTTAAAAAGTAAAATCATCTTACTTGCCATTGCACCCCTCATAGTTGCTACGGCGATCATTACGTATCTAGGGCTGCAATCTGCCCGTGATTTGGCCTCACAAGAGTTGTCTATTTATGAGTTCAACTTAGTGAATGCTAAGAAACAAGCGCTGAAAAACCACGTAAATATTGCCATGTCGGCGATTCGACCAGTGTTAGAAAACGACTTGTTGGACGAAGCTGAAGCGCAATCTCAGGTAAAAAAAATTCTCGCCAATTTAAGCTATGAAGACGATGGCTATTTCTTTGCCTACGAAATGTCCGGCGTCAATTTAGTACATCCGACGCAGCCGGACTTTGTCGGTAAAAACCTTTGGGACTTTCAGGATCGCTCTGGGAATTATTTGATTCAAGGTTTAATTCACGCCGCACAAGCGGGCGGCGGTTACCACCGATACATTTGGGAAAAACCGCCATTAATGAAGCAAGAAGATAAACTGGGCTATGTCATCGCCATTGATCGTTGGGATTGGATGATGGGAACCGGTTTGTACTTGGATGATATTTACGCTGAACTGGCGAAAACCCAAGCCACCATGAATGACAATATTCAACGCAGCTTTTTTAGCGTGATGGTAGTGGTGGTGATCACTGTTATTCTGGTGATATTACTGGGCTTGGCGATTAATCTTCACGAACATAAATTGGCAGACTCCCGACTCAAAGAATTGGCTCAGCGCTTTATGCGTTTGCAAGTTAATGAAAGACGAGGCTTTTCTCGCGAGCTGCATGATGGCATCAATCAGTTACTAGTGAGTTGTAAATTTCGTATTGAGTTAGCGGGCAATAAGCTCAAACGGGAGCATGATGAAACCATCGTTCAGTTAGAACTGGATAAAGCCAGTGATTTGATTGGTCAAACCATCAAAGAAGTGCGACAAATTTCTCATAATTTACGCCCTACATTATTGGATGATTTAGGCTTAGATACGGCGTTAAAAGCTTTAATCGACCAGTTTTTAGAGCGTACCGGCATTCATGTAGACTATCATTTTCAAGTGACCACCGAGATACCTGACGAAATTGAAATTACCCTCTATCGTCTTACCCAAGAATCATTAACAAATATTGAAAAGCACGCTCAAGCCAAGCATATCGAGCTTCAAGTAGGTCAGTCTGATCGTCATATTGTGTTTGAGTGTCTGGATGATGGTCTGGGTTTTTCACATGAAACAGAGTTGTCTTCGGGAATCGGTCTGATTAATATGCGTGAGCGTTTGGAGTTAATTGGTGGCGATTTCATATTTGAATCACAGCGCGGCAAAGGCACGAAAGTGCATGCATTATTGCCTTTGAAAAACAGTTTTAATAAGCGAGCGAAGAGCGATAATAATGATAAAAAAAATTCGAGTACTCTTAGTTGATGACCATATGTTGGTCCTTGATGGGCTTCAAGCCCGTTTGGAAATGGAAGACAATCTCGACATTATTGCGACGGCGTCCAATGGCTTAGAGGCTTTGGAAAAAGCCAAAGCGCTAAAACCAGATTTGGTGGTGATGGATGTATCCATGCCGGTATTGAATGGGTTAGAAGCCACTAAACGCTTTAAGGCTGAGCAACCAAACGTCAAAATCCTGATGCTCAGTATGCATCATGACAAAGAATACATATTGTCACTGATACAGTCTGGCGCGAATGGTTATGTATTAAAAGATGTGTCCTCAGAAGAGTTGGTTCAAGCAATCAATACCGTGCATCAAGGCGGCACGTATTTTAGTTCGGGTGCTTCTGATTCTTTATTTTCTCAAGCGCCGTCTCCGAAGCAATGTGAAGAATTGACCAAGCGAGAAGTGGCGGTATTAAAAGAAGTGGCGGTTGGCTTGTCTAATAAAGAAATTGCCCAGTCACTGAGTATTAGTGTGCGAACGGTAGAAACACATCGCCAAAATCTAAAGAATAAGTTAAATATTCATACTTCTGCTGGCTTGATCAAATACGCATTAGAGCATCAGTTAATTGACTAGCTAGAGTGAAGGGGAGCAACCTTAAACGTCAAACCGAGTTTTTGTTTAGGTTCGGTTGTTGATGAATGTTTTCTTCTGGTGTTCTCTTTGCAGAACAATCACGATTAATTTACGCTAATTCCCTCATTTGTAAGCCTTTCCCGACATAACAGCGTAGAGTGAAGCCTACGGCAGACCCTGCCGTGGGCTTTTTTTGCCTTTTTGAAAATATGGAGTTCACCATGCGCGTTCTACTCTTTCCTCTTACGGCGTTGTGTTTGCTTCTTTCGTCTTTTTCTTCTCTCCTTTACGCTGCTGATGATTGGTACCGTCCACCCGTTTCTGTTACCTGGCAATGGCAACTGGATGGTGTTGTTAATGAAGACTACGACGTAGATTTATACGATATTGATTTGTTTGATTCCTCCCTTGAGTTGATTCAACGTTTGCAGGCGTCAGGTAAAAAAGTTATTTGTTATTTCTCAGCGGGTTCCTATGAAGACTGGCGCCCCGATGCGGAAGACTTTACGGACAAAGATTTAGGTAAAACACTCAGTGGCTGGGACAATGAACGTTGGTTAGACATTCGTTCGAAACATGTTCGTGAGGTGTTATCTCGTCGTCTTGATCTTGCTGCTGAAAAGGGCTGTGATGGTGTTGAACCAGATAACGTAGACAGTTATCGAACCAATACTGGATTTTATTTTCATCGTAATGACCAGTTAGAATTTAATCGTTTTTTAGCCGCGCAAGCACATAAAAGAGGTTTGGCGATTGGTCTGAAAAATGATTCTGATCAGGTTCTAGCGTTGGTCGATGACTTTGATTTTGCGATAAATGAACAATGTTTTGAATACTCTGAGTGTCGATCTTTTGAGGCCTTTATTAGCAATGGCAAACCTGTGTTGAATGCAGAGTACCGTGAGATTTATGTAGACGATGAGTCGCAAAAAAACACCATGTGCAAGCAATCTCTAGCGTTGAAATTCAGTACTTTGGTATTGCCTGAGGCATTAGACGACAAGTTTCGAGTGAGCTGTCTACCATAAGCGCATATATTGTATTAAAAGCCTGACGGACTGGACGATAATATGACACCTTCTACGTATCCTCTTTTTTGGCGTGACCCAGCATTACCTCATGTTGAGCTTCGTCAGGTAATGGATGGTCGAAAGGTCAGTTACGCGCCGCATTCTCATGAAGCCTGGTCGATTGGAGCGATCTTGGAAGGGGAGAGTGAATTTCTCTGCGCTGATCGATTACACGCGGTTGAACGTGGCGCCTTGGTGATGATGAATCCTGATGTGGTTCATGCCTGTAACCCACGCCAAGATGCGCCTTGGGCGTATTACATGATGCATCTTGATAAAGATTGGTTGGCTTCGTTGTTGTTTGATGCAGGTATAAGAGAGGACTGCTCTTGGCAAAATACTCACTTAGATACCTTAGTCACCACAGATCTCTATGAGTTGTTCGTGGTGGTGTGTGAACGATTAACGGCCGCTGAACTGTCTTCTTCTGACAAAAGTCAGATACTCGAAAGTTACTTTATACGTTTGTTTAAACATTTGAATAACAAAGCTGAAACCACGACGACTATGCTGCCATCCAATAACTTGTATCCGGTGGCAAATTATTTGAATCAATTTTGCTTGGAAGATACGTCTATTGAGCTAATCAGTGCTGAGTTTGGTTTTAGTACGGGTTACCTAGTTCGTGCTTTTAAGCGGCACTTTAATATGACGCCCCATGCTTATCGTTTGAATCGCCGCATTCAACTGGGACAGCAAGCACTAAAGCAAGGTCAGTCCATTGCCGATGTTGCACAGACAGTTGGTTTTAGTGATCAGGCTCATTTCCATCGGATATTTAAACAACGTGTAGCGGCGACACCGGATCAGTATCGCCGTTCTATGGGACCGGTTTAGTCGCTAGATTATGATTAAAAAACAGCTTCCAGCCAGTAATAATGCCAAGGTCTTATTCATCAAACGCATCTTTGCGGGGCTTTGAAAATACTGTCCAAGTAATTTCCCTATCCAAACCCACACGCCAAGTGACAACCAACAAATCGGTAAATACAAACTCGCAAAGATCAGTACTTCATCTGTATTAGCCTGAGGGATGTAAGCTGAAATGCCTGACACGGACGCCAGCCACGCTTTGGGGTTTAACCATTGCATGATAGCGCCAGTCATAAGCGTTGGCGCATTTTTGTGTTTATCTGAGTGCAACTCGCCATCGTCGATAAATAATTGATAGCTCAGATACAGCAAGAAGGCGATGCCTAACCATTGCAGTACTTGAGTGATCCAATTCAATTGGGCGATAAGATAATGCAGTCCAAAACCAATCAGTAAAAACAAAACAATGAAACCAAGTGTGGCCCCAGTAATAAAAATAAGCCCAGCTCTCATCCCATGTCGAGCACTGCCACTTAATGAGACCAGATTCACTGGACCGGGAGATAGCGACGCCGCTAGAGCAAACAGTGACATGGAAACGATGAGAGAAAGAGTCATAAGACAGTCCTTAAAATAGACAGGGTTAGGCGCTTACTGTCGTCTTTATAGAAAGACGGGTATTGAACAAAATTGACCTTTTAAGGATTGTTTCATTTGTGGGGGAAGTAAACGGAACGTTCGTGATATGGTGTTTGATACAGAGTTCGACCTACTATTTACAAAAACGGCCTAGCTGAATTTTGTGAAACGATTACTGACCGTAAACAGGAGTCTTTATGATTCGTCATGTGTTGTTTATTCAATATAAAGATCAAGCGACAGACGTGGAAGTTGCTACGTCTTTAGCTAACTTCGAAGCAATTAAAAGTAAAATCAAAGGTATTGAATCGGTTGAATGGGGGCTGAATAATAGTCCTGAAGGGCGCAACAAAAACTACACCCATTGCGTATTTATGACGTTTACCAATGAAGTAGCTCGAGATTACTACCTTCCACACCCAGAACATGACGTGCTAAAAGCACAGTTAGGGCCTATTTTAGAAGACATTATCGTCTTTGATTACGCTCTATAAATCGGCGTAATAGCGGTGAATGCAAGGCAATAAAAAACCCACCTTAGTCATCGCTAAGGTGGGTTTTTTCATCGTCTATGTTTTGAAAAACTTATTTATTAAGTTGAGCAAGTAATTTTTCAGCGACTAGCTCTGAACTTGCTGGGTTTTGTCCGGTGATCATCAGGCCATCTTGAACCGCGAAAGCCGTCCAGTCAGCGGTATTTTTGTAATCCGCTCCGCGTTTTTTCATTTCATCTTCAAGCAAGAAAGGCACAATGTCGGTAAGTTGCACAGCGGCTTCTTCGCTGTTGGTGAAACCTGTGACTGTTTTGCCTTTGATGAAATATTCGCCGCTAGCGTCTTTAATATTTAGAAAAGCGCTCGGTGCGTGACAAACAGAGGAGATTGGCTTGTTGGCTTGTAAAAAGCTTTCGATCAAGGCAATAGAGTCAGTATTGTCGGTAAGATCCCAAAGTGGGCCGTGGCCGCCAGGATAGAAAATTGCATCGAAATCGTCTTGCTTCATGTCGCTAAGTAAATGCGTGTTGGCAATGATGTCTTGTGCAGTTTGGTCCTCATAAAAGCGTGTGGTGGCACCGGTTTGTGCATCTGGCGCTTCGCTATTTGGGTCGATGGGTGCTTGTCCGCTCTTAGGTGTTGCTACTGTCACTTCTGCACCAGCATCGATGAACGCGTAATAAGGCGCAGCAAACTCTTCTACCCAAAATCCTGTTTTATGACCTGTATCGCCTAAATCTGAATGTGATGTTAGAACGACTAGAATTTTTTTCGTGCTCATAAGGAACCCCTAAAAATAATGATTTAATGAATGTATTAACTTGTGATTAGTCTATCTAACTAATCGAATTAAGGTAATGGGGTGGTTTTTGACTTCATTGGTTTAATAATTGATACAATCGACAATGTTAACCCCTTTGGCTAAATAGAGTGAGAAGACGTCATGGAAGTCTCGTTTGAGCAGTTAAAAAGTATGGTGGTATTTTCCCAAGTAGTCGATCAAGGCAGTTTAACGGCGGCCGCTAAAGCTATGGGTATTTCTCGTGGCGTGGTGAGTTATCACTTAAAAAAATTAGAAGAGCAATTGGGTGTGAAATTACTCAATCGCACGACGCGGTCTTTGTCTTTGACAGAAACAGGAGAGGCGTATTACCAACGTTGTCGAACCATTGCTTATCAGGCTCATGAAGCAAATCTACAAATTGAAAAAGCCAAACAAGAACCTGTCGGTAAACTGAAAATCACCTGTCCGGTGAATCTAGGGCTGCAAGTGATTGTGCCAGCGCTGAATGAATTTCGTCGGCTTTATCCTTTGATAGAGCTGAATGTGTCATTGAGTGATGACGTGGTCAATATTATTAAAGAGGGGGTCGACCTTGCTATTCGTGGTGCGCCATTATTAGATTCAGGCTTGCAAGCGAGTAAATTAACCAGCTTTGAAACCTGCCTTTGTGGTTCGCCTGAGTATTTTCGCCGTCGTGGTCGACCAACTCAACCTGAAGAATTGTATGAACACGATTGGGTTGTGTACACGCCTGCGGCGAATACCGTGCATCTAAGTCAGGGAACTCGCTCTTATAGCTTGTCTGTCCATGGCGCGGTTAGTACTAATAATGCGGCGGCGAGAACAATATTTTTAGAAGGCGGTAATGGCATCGGTCGAATTCCTATGTATGACGCGTTACCGCGTATTAATCAAGGTCGCTTAGAGCGTATTCTGCCTGATTATCAATGCACCGGAATCGATGTTTATGCGGTTTTTCCTCCAGGAACTGCAGGGTCAAAAAAACTGCGTTTACTGTTGGATTTTCTAAAAGCCTCGTTTACTCGCTTATGATTTTTGTTGTCTTCACACTGGCCGTGTGAACTTTGTTATTTACTGTGATGTTTACTAGTAAAATTGTGTAATTTTAGGATCTTGTTTATTTATTTAGCTATTATGTGCGCAATAGAAGGAGTTGAGTGAAACGTTAGTAATGGATTATGTACTTTTAAATGATAGGAGCTCAATGTGCTCATTAAACATAAATTAATTTTAAACACGGTTTTGCTGGTTGTGGCTCTAGTCGCTATGTTAGGGCTTTTTTACAATACACAAACCAACCTTGAAAAACTCAATTCTGCAAAGAACCTTGTCGTACATCAACAAGTAAATATGCTCACCTTGCGTCGTCACGAAAAAGATTTTTTGGCGCGTCTCGATCTTTCTTACGAACAAAAATTCAACGAAACTATAAACTCTTTGTTTAAGGATCAGGCTCGTCTTAAAAATGTAATGGATGCCTATTCAATTGACACTAATACATTGCTTGAACTTACTCAGGATTTTAAAGAGTACCAAGCTGACTTTCTCTCGGTTGTAACTGCGTCTAAAAAGCTGGGGCTAACGCCAGAGAAGGGTCTGCAAGGAGAGCTTCGCAGTGCTGTTCATAATATCGAAAGTGAATTATCGGCATTAAATCAAGATGCTCTGCTCGTTAGTATGTTGCAATTACGCCGTCATGAAAAAGATTTTATGCTGCGTAATGACCCCAAATACATTGCCTCGTTTAATAAAACATTAGATCAATTAGAAAGTGCATTGAGTAAGGTGTCATTACCTACCGATAAAACTCAATTGTTGTCCTCTTTGACTGAGCAATATCGTAAAAGCTTTAACGAATATACGGATGGTAAAAAAGCCTTAGGTTTAACCAGTAAGGAAGGGAAATTACTGGTAATGCGAGCGTCTATACATAAAACTGAAACGGCGCTTGATGCGTTGGAAGTTCAGTTAACTCAAGCTATCCATGCGAAAACCGCATTTTCTATGATGCTGACGGAAATTCTTTGCGGCATTATTATTGTTGTTGGGGTGTTATTTGCTTGGATCATTAATCGTACGATTAATTCGGCACTGAGTACGATTCAAACAACGATGCGAGAAATCCAGACGACGCATAATATTGGTTTGCGTATTAATTTGCCGGCGAAAGATGAAATTGGTTTTGTTGCATCCAGTATCAACGATATGTTGACAGATTTTAGTCGTGTGATTGCCGATGCGAATCAAACCGTAAAAGAGATGAATACGACGACGATGCAATTGTCACAAAACGCCGCAAGAACATCAGACGATGCTCAGAAGCAGCGGGCTGAAACCGACATGGTTGCTGTGTCTGTAACGGAGATGGTGGGCACGGTTGAAGATATTTCTCGTAGTATGGACATGGCTGCGTCTAAGGCTTTGTCAACACAAGAAAATGCACGAGAGGGTCAGGCAAAAGTGAGTTCGGCAATTGATCGCATTCGCCAACTTTCAGACAGGCTTGAAGGTTCTGTTGAGACAGTCAGTGCACTAGCAAAAGAAAGTGAGAGTATTGGTGGTGTTTTGAGTGTGATTCAAGGCATTGCTGAACAGACAAATTTACTCGCACTTAATGCTGCAATTGAGGCGGCGAGAGCCGGTGAGCAGGGGCGTGGGTTTGCGGTAGTGGCCGATGAAGTACGCGCATTGGCAAGCCGAACTCACTCGGCGACAGAAGAAATATCTGAGATTATAGTTACTCTACAAGGTCGTACGAAAGGTATTGTATCTTTGATGGAAGATTGCCGTCAGGATGGTATTTTAAGCCGAGATGAAGCGACTATTACAGGAACGGTTTTGGACCAAATACTCCTTAATGTAGAAGAAATTTCAGCCATGGCGGGATCGGTATCGACCGCTATTGAACAGCAAACTATTGCTGCCAATGAAATCAGCAAAAATGTTGACACAATACGAGAAATTACGGAAGACACATCCGCTTCTGTGGCTTTGAACTCCAAGGCAAGTCAGGAGATTGCAGGTCAAGCTGAATCCTTAAATAGAAGCATCTCTCTTTTTAAAGTGTGATGCCAGCTTGGTTTATTATTGGTTAAAAAAATCAGAAAAGACAATCATAACGAATGGTATCTGACGCAGTTCTGCTCTATCTATTAGGGCTGCGTTCCCGTTATGATGCAGATGACATCACTTGATAGAATTTAGGGGAATCTTATGTTATATCGATTGGCATTAAGCGTGTTTCTTGTTTTTTTTGTAACCACTTCCATGGCCGCGAAGGAAGAAAGCAAGGAGACAAAAACACTCACTCAAACGGTTTTTGAATTAGAGAGAAGTCTGGCTATTTTACAGTTATCCACTGCGTCTTTAGGCGATTATCAATCGCTTGATAAAAAAATAGCGCAGGTTAAATCTCTAGAAAACCGCGTAAATTTTCTTGGCAATCTCACTTTTTTATTGTGTATGGCGCTCGCTGTTTTCTTTTTTCAACTGCGTAAGCAAAATAAGCGACTATTAGAGCTTGAGAAGAGCAAGGGAAATGCCAATGAATAAAACTGCAGTCTTGATGATTATCGATATGCAGCAAGGCATGTCTTGGCCACAAGCTGGCGAGCGAAATAACCCTAATGCGGAACATGAAATTGCTGAATTAATCGCCCATTGGCGAGCGAATCATGCGCCTATTGTGCATGTGCGCCATATTTCAACTGAGCCAGAATCTTTATTCTGGCCAGATCAAGACAGTGTTTTGTTTCAGGATGCGTTTCAACCGCTTGAAGATGAAAAAGTTATTGAGAAATCCGTTCCTGATGCGTTCATCTATTCGGACCTAGAAAAGTGGTTACTAAAACTGAATACTCAAGCGCTTGTGGTGGTCGGCGTTAGCACCAATAACTCCGTTGAGTCGACGGTAAGAAGTGCTGGCAACTTAGGCTTTACGACGTATGTGGTGGGCAGTGCTTGTTTTGCGTTTGAGAAAGAAGATTTCTTTGGGCAATCGCGCAGTGCCGATGAAGTACACGCCATGTCATTGGCTAATTTGCATGGGGAGTACGCCACGGTCATCACCCAAGATGAAGCGTTTGCCTTATTACCGAAAGAACACACCTCGCTACGCGATTAGATTTTTCCTCTTTTGTTAATCCTAAAAAAAGCCAACGGATATAATTCCGTTGGCCATCAAAAAGGGTTTCTTTGCTCTTTCTTGAGCTCGAATTAGAACTCAGTAGAAAGCGACAACTTGATCTCGCGCGGGTTGCCCTGTGTTAGGTAGTTTACATAAGTGGTTGCAGCAGCCGATGCCCAGTAGTTTTCGTTCATCACGTTAGTGATGTTTAAACGCCATGTCACATCATGTTGAGCAATCGTAGATTCATAACGGGCACTTACATCAACTCGAGTCCAAGGGGCGATTTCTAAAGTATTGCTGGTATTGACATATTGAGGGCCGCTACGAATGATTTTTCCGCCTAAGGTTAGTCCTTCTAGTGTGTGTAGGTCGTACTCGCCACCTAGAACCAAGCGATATTTGGCAACGCCAGCAGCATCATTCCCGTCATTGGTACCGTCTTTAGTATTTTCTAGTTTAGGGTCTAACCAAGTGGCAGACGTATTGATGCGAAGTCCATCCAGTGGTTCACCGTAAAGGCTTAATTCAAGGCCACGGTTACGTTGCTCACCATAATAATCGTAAACACCACCGTTTTCACCATAGGCTTGGGGTTTGGTAATTTCGAAAACTGCCGCGCCTGCACCCAATGTGCCATCTTCAAATTTGATTCCGACTTCATTTTGCTTGGAAATATAAGGTTTTAAGTTTTTGCCAGCATTTGAGTAGCTTGCTGTACTACTGATAATTTCACCTTGCTGTAGTGCTTCAATATGATTGGCATATAAAGAAATAGTATCAGATGGTTTGTACACAATACCGTAAATAGGAGAGGTTGCCGTGTCGCTGTACGCTGTGTCTAAAGCGCCATCATACTTGTAGTTATTTACATCAATTTCTTGATATCGCACACCTGCAGTAACCAGAATACTGTCGTCCATAAAGCCCAGCGTGTCCGCAAAGGAAAGCCCTTTTGCATCGGTTTTAGATCGGATATGTGGATTTTCCATATCCCCGCCAGCATAAAGATTTACTTCTGGGTAAGCGACATCAGCAGGATCATAGATGTTGGTGTTGCTTGTCCCTGACATGGTATAAGCCGCGTAGGTTTTATTCACAAAACCTGAGTAGGCTGCATTTAATTGATGAGTTACTTCGCCCGTCGTAAGGTCGCCCAATAAACTAACAGAAGAAGATAGTGTGTTAGATTCATAAGGTACTGTGAGTCGGCTTACAGTCGCGTCGCCATCTAAATTGGTTACGGTTGGTGATGAATATTCACCAAACTCTTTATTTTTGTTCGCGCCAAGAGCGGCGTTCAATGTCCAATTTTCGTTCAGTTCATAGTCAGCTTTGACCATGCCATATAACGTTTCTAACTCAGAGTCAGCCCAAGATGGCGCGTAGTTTGTTTCGGCATTGGGTGTCGTTGGAATCTGGGTTAGAGCACTACCTGCATAGACAATAGAACGTCCGTTATCAATAATTTGTTTTTGGTAGCCCACATCGGTAGAGACATTGAATTTTTCAGCTCGGTAATCAACACCAACACTAAAGGAGTTTTCTTCGCGGGATTCGTTGTCAATAGCACTGTCACCTTCACGATGCAGTGCATTGACTCGTACGCCCCATTGGTTTTTATCACCAAAACGTCGAGCTACGTCCGTATTGATACCCACTTGACCTTCCGCTGTGGTGTCGAGTGTCAAAGCGGTAAGGTGCTCCTCGGCACGTTTTGGCTCAAGATTGATGGCGCCACCAATACCCGTGCCGCCAGGTGTGACACCATTGAGGAAGGCGCTCGAACCTTTTAGTAACTGCACGCTTTCTACCGCATTAGTAGAGACTACTTGGCGAGGCAATATGCCATAAAGACCACCGTATGAAATCGCGTCACTGTCTAGTTCAAAGCCACGAATCATGAATTTTTCTGAGTAGTTTCCGTAGCCATAACCCGATTGAACAGAAGCGTCACTAGCCAGTACTTCGGCGATGCTTTCTAGTTGTTGGTCTTCGATGGCTTTGTTGGTGTAAGACACGACGCTGAAAGGAACGTTGGCACTGTCTTGTTCGCCAAACACGCCTAAACGGCCGCCGGACTCAATTTGTCCACCTTTGTATTCCGTTAGCACGCTGTCATCAATTTGCTCGGCAGAAACGGCCAAACCAGACAGGGTGTAGTTGCTCTGATCCATTAGGCGGTAGGTGCCGTCTTGGTTCGCCGTCATGATAAGACCTGTATCTTCTAGCAAGGCATCGATCAGTTCAAGCGGAGAGAAATTGCCAGAAACCGCTTTGTTTTTAAGCCCTTGAGTCAGTGCTGGGTCAAAAGAAAGTGAGATGTGATGACGTACCGCAATGTCTGTTAGGGTTTTACCAAGGTTTCCTGCGGCAATGTTTACTTGTTCACGGGTTTCTTGTTGTACCGTATTGTCAGCCAATGTGAGGGAGCTTACGCCGGCGCCAACCACCAGGCTTGTACTAAAAATAACGGCACTGATGGCATGATGTAACTGGTTTTTAAAATAATGTTTTCTCTGGGCAGCCACAGCTACCTCCTTTTTTAATCATAGGGTTATTTGTTGTCTACTTAATAAGCCACTCGAAAAGAAAAAAGGTATCAATAATAATAAAAGTAATTCTTATTAGTGTTTGTAGGTTGTTTTAAGCTGGTTCAAGAGTGATCCAATAACCGCCCATATGGCGTTTGGCTTTGATTGGGTAAGTATGGGTGAGCATATTGATAATGATGTCTGTATTCGAGGTTGGGAATGCACCGGAAACCATTAAATTTTCGATCTTGGGAGATACGCGTATAAAACCGTGGCGATAGCGAGAGACTTCCTGAGCAAATTGTTTTAGAGGCATCTTATTCGCTGCCAACATTTGGTCAAGCCATGCGTTTGTTTCTGGGGCGATCAACTGATTTGATAATAACGCGTAGCTAGATAATTCTGCTTGATAACCAGATTGGATGACGGTGTTGTCAGTCGTCGTTGCTAATCTAGGCGTGACTTTAACTTTTCCTTTTATGGCGGCAAGCTGAGTTATCCCTTCATTTTGACGCACTGTTAATATTGTACCGAGAGGAGACAGAATTCCTTCATGTGTTTGAATCAAGAATGGGCCAAACTCTTTGGTGTTCATTTGTGGCGTTTGTAATCGAATTTCGCCTTCTCTTAGGGTGAGAAGGCGAGAGTGGCGGTCAAACTTCATATCAAACGCGGTCGCGGTGTTGAGCTTTACCAAGGAACCATCAGGTAACGTGACTTCTTGAACTTCGCCTGTAGCGGTGCGGTAATCTGCCGTCCATTGTTGTGCTTCGACAGTTTTATAGCTTCCCCAAATAACAGGGCCTGCAGCAAGTAGCAGCGAAAGCTTACCAATGGCGAAACGGCGATTTTCATCGTCTGGGCGATTCAGTACCGCCGCGGCGATGTCTTTAGGTAAGGTTTCTACATGACCCATAAGACGCTGTGCGCGCAACCAGGCTCTGGTGTTATCTGGGCTTGCTTTTTGCCATTGCTCTAATTGTTCTTGCTCTTCTGCGGATAGAGGGGCTTCTTGTGATTTCATTAGCCATTCAGCCGCTTGTTCAAGACTATGCTTTGTGACAGTGATATTCGCTTTATTCAAAGAAGTCATCCTCCATTAAGGTTAAGCACTGTACATAGGCTTGTTTCATATAACGTTTGATACTGATCAGAGAAAGGCCCATTTCATCGGCGATTTCTTGGTATTTTTTGCCTTCGATTTGAGACATCAAAAATACTCTTTTCACATTGTGAGGTAAGTCGTTGAGGAGTGTATCAACCTGTTCGAGGGTTTGTAGAATGATATGAGTTTGCTCTTGAGAGCAGGTCACAGGTTCAGGGAGTAATGCAACATACTCTGAATAGGTCTCTTCTAACGACTTTCGGCGATAAAAGTGGCTAATAATGCCTTTTGCCACCGTCACAAGATAAGCGCGAGGTTCATTGATCTTGTCTACTTCTTGCCGAGAGTGAATACGCATAAAGGTATCCTGAGTTAAATCTGCCGCATCGAATTGATTGTCTAAGCGCTTACGTATCCATGTATACAGCCAACGGTGGTTATCTGAATAGAGTGCATGCATTGCATTTTGCTGCACTCTTGGATCCGCATTGTGCGGCATGAACTCGCTCCTATAACGAAAAACATTAAATCTAAATGATAATGCATCTCATTAGACTATATAGTTGCTTTTTTGTCAATGTTGAGTGCTGTTTGAATAATGAGAGCGCTACCGAGAGAGGCTTATTCCACTACGCACATTGGGGTTTTCGCGATAGGGTCTTGATGAATCTGCGCATCCAATGAAAAAACGGATTTCAGCATGTCTTGAGTTAGTACGGATTCGGGTGAGCCTTGGGTGATAATTTCACCTTCTTTCATGACAATTAAATGATCACAATAGCGCGCGGCTTGGTTTATATCGTGTAGTACTGTGATGATGGTTTTGCCTTGTAAGTTTAGTTTTCGCAACAGATGCATGAGCTCGACCTGATGACTGAGATCCATATATGTCGTAGGTTCGTCGAGTAAAAGATAGGGCGTGTCTTGGGCCAATGTCATGGCAAGCCAAACACGCTGGCGTTGGCCGCCGGACAACTCGCTGACCAATTGATTCGCTAACTCTGTTATTTCGGTTTCTTCCATTACCCGATCAATGACTTTTTTGTCTTCCGCATTGATTCTTCCCCAAAATCCAGTGTAAGGACTGCGGCCATAGGTGATCAAATCGATGACTTTAATACCTTCTGGAATCGGTTGTGTTTGCGGTAATAATGCTAGGCCTCTAGCCAGTTGGTTAGACGGAATCTTATGTAAATTTTCACCATGCCAATGAACCTGTCCTGACATGGGTTTTAAAATACGAGCGATGGCTTTTAGTAGAGTGGATTTACCGCAACCGTTTGGCCCAAGCAAGGCTATAAATTTTCCATCGGGAATGGTTAAGTTCACCTGTTTTACAATGGCTTTATCGTGGTAACCCACTGATAAATCATGAGTGCTAAGAGACATAAATCATTTCGTCCTAAGGAGTAGCCAAAGAAAATACGGTGCACCAATAATGGCAGTCATAATACCGGCGGGTAATTCTATGGGCGGATCAATCGTCCGTGCGACTAAATCCGCCAAGAGCAACAAGGTCATGCCCACAACAATAGCGCAAGGCAAGAGAATTTGATGGCGACCGCCAACCAAGCGTCGTGCCAAATGCGGGGCAACCAGTCCCAAAAATCCAATGGGTCCACAGATAGAGACACAGGCCGCTGTCATACCAACCGCAATAGCCAAAACCTTTAAGCGGGTTACCGGGATGGATACACCTAAGCTGGTTGCAACGTCATCGCCTAACTGCACAAGGTTCATGCGTTTCGCTAGCCAAAAAGCCACCGGCACCAAACTAAGCCAAGGTAAAATCATCACTACCTGATCCCACCCTCGACCCCATAAACTGCCTGTTAACCAGAGTAAGGCGTTGTTTATTTCTAAAGGTTGAGTCAGCATTAAAAAATCGACCAAACTACTATAAAGTGTGGCCAGCGCAATCCCAGTAATGGCCAATTTGATTGCGCTACTGTGAGACCCACACAACAACCAAAGAAGTAAAGCAGCCAACAAACCGCCGCATAACGCCGCCCAAGGCAACCAATACACGGACACATGAGGAAATAAGGTCATTAACACCACCGCCGCCAGACCTGCTCCGTGGCTAACACCCAAAATATCGGGGGAAGCCAATGGGTTTCGAATCACACCTTGTACTAATGCCCCAGACAGCGCCATCATACCGCCAACCAACACAGCTAATAGGGTTCTGGGTAACCGGTATTCATGGATGGTGAAGTAGAATTCAGACGATGGTGTGAAGCCGCTGATGATGTCGTTCAACGACAGACTGACCGCACCAAAAGAAAGGTTTAAAGCCACTAATATCAACACCATGGTGAACAGAAGAAAAGACAATGCCATCGGTTTCATGATGTTCGAGTCCTTACCATGTAGATGAAAAATGGTGCGCCGATTAAGGCGACAATCGCCCCAACAGGGGTTTCCATCGGATAAATAATGGCACGACTAAGGGCATCGGCCATGACAACTAAAACAGCCCCCATGATGGCGGTTAATGGTAATATTTTTCGATTATCCTGCCCCACCAATGCTTTCGACATATGAGGAACGAGCAAGCCGATAAATGCGATAGCGCCGGCAATACTTAAGGCGCTGCCCACAAGAATCAAGACAATAAGGCTGCAAATAACACGAGCCCACCCCAACTTAACGCCTAAGCTGCGAGCATTATCGTCGCCAAGATTTAATAAGTTTAAGGTTGGGCTCATGAAAAATGCACCAAGTAGACTCACAGAGGCAAGTGGCCAAAAGCTTTGCCATTGATGCCAGCTAGCACCAGCAACACTGCCAGCGAGCCAAGTCAAAACCGCAGAGGCTTGGTCTTCATGAAGTATGATCATGGCTTTCATTAAGGCTGCACACAATGCCGAAACCGCCACACCAGCCAGCACTAAGCGGCCATGTTCGTTGCCGCCGCGCCACGCCGCGCCCAGTAGCATAACAATTCCCCATGCTATCGCGCCGCCTAGAATGGCGGCGGTTGAGGTGCCGAAAAAGCCAAGCCAAGGCGTCACCGTCGAAACGGCGGCCATGCCTAATGCTGCGCCAGCATTCACACCCAATACAGAAGGTGATGCTAAAGGGTTTTGGGTGAGGCTTTGCATGATGGCACCAGAAACAGCTAAGCAAGCGCCGACAAGGGCTGCAATCAGGACTCGCGGCAGGCGGATATCCAACACAATATGGTGCGCAATACTATCGTCATCAGGGGCGATTAATGCCATCAAGGCTTGAATGCCACTTATCGGGATGATTGACCAGGTAAATAGGGATAACCAGGCAAAGAGCAATAATACCAATAACAGAGCCGTGCATTGTCTCGGGTAGGACGTGTGTTTAAGAAGCGACATGGATTATTGATTGAAAATCCTTGTCAGATCTTTAGCCATGTTTTCTGCTGCCATGATGCCTCGACAGCGTGACCAAACATTGCCATTGACCCTAAATATATGTTGATTACGAGCGACTTTAAGCACCGACCAAAGCGGTTCTTTTTCCCATTTATCGATAATGTTTGGCGACACATAGGTACCAACAATAAGATAATCTGGGTTGATGGCGAGCAGCTGTTCTAGGCCAATTTGGCGACTGGACTGTTTATCGTCTTTTTCTAAGGATGGATTTTTTAAGCCTAATGCTTTTATCACTCCGCCGGCGTAAGAGTTTGCTGGGTGCATGAAAAGATTGTCTGCTCTCGCCACTACGAATTGTACGTTGAAGTTCTTTGGTAGTTGTGTCGCATAGTTTTTCATGATGGTTTTATGTTTGGCGAGTCTTGCTTGCATTTCTTGGTCTTTACCAACCACCTTACCAATGACCGCGGCGGCTTTTAGGTTGTCTTCGTAGGTTTCACGACGTGAAGGTAAAATGAGCGTTGGTGCAATTTTTTTCAGATCCTCATACACGCCTTCGTGGCGGCCAATGTCGGCAATGATCAAATCCGGTTTTAGCAAAGAAATAACCTCAAGACTAGGTTGCGAGCGCGTGCCTACGGATTGCCATTCGCCAATAATGTCTCGCACTTGTTTTAGCACACGTTCAGGGTCTTTGTCGTCAGCGATACCAACCGGGCTGACATTCACGGAAGCCAGTGCATCGGCAAAAGAAAACTCTAATACGACAATGCGTTTTGGTATGTAGTCGAGAGTAAAGGTTCCTTTGCTATCCTCTACCGTAACGGCGTGAGTCAGTGAGCAAAAACACATTGAAAGGACAGTGAATGTGAGGCAAAGCAAGCGCTTCATGGATGGTAGCCTTAGTCATTATCATCAGTGGTTGAAGGGTTTTGATAATGATAACACTTCTCAGTTCCATGAGAAGTGATTTTGCTCTAAGGGCTTGGTTTTGAAGTTTTTTATCGGACGTTGTTTTACACTAAATGCTTTCACCCATTTCAATCTGAAAGGGTAAGTTAATGACTTTTTGTGAGACGGGATTGCCTTGTAAACGAGACAGCAAATGCTCTGCCGCTAAACGGCCCATTTCTTCTCGAGGGGTAATGACCGTAGCTAATAACGGTACCATGACTCTCGCGATATTATGGCCATGAAACCCCGCAATGCCCATTTCTTCCGGTATTTTGATGCCCATTTTTTGGCAAGCGTAGAGTGCGCCAATGGCTAAGTCATCATTGGTGCAAAAGATGCCGTCGGTATCAGGTTGTTTTTCTAAGGCTTCTTTCATGAATTGCTCGCCCTGCGTAAACGATGACGCGCTGTCTGTACTTAGGCACATTTCGGTTAAGCCATTGTCCTGCATTGCGGCCTGATAGCCGCGTATTCTTAACAGCGTGCGTTGGTCCATTCTAGCGGCGAAATAGACAATTTTACGATGACCTTTTTTGATCATGCATTCGGTCATGGCATAAGCCGCGGCTTGGTTGTCGATACCAATGGCTTGCTCGATCGCTGGAGACACTGAGTCCATGATTTCAATAACGGGAATACCGGCCACACTAAGCATCTTGCGAACCCGTTCGGTATGGTAGCTTTCGGAAATAATAAGGCCGTCCACATTGTAAGAAAGCAGAGCCGCAATACGTGTTTCTTCGGCTTCTTTACTGTAGCCATAATGCGCCAGCATGGTTTGGTAACCAGCAGGTTCTAGTACCGATTCAATGCCACGGATGACTTCTGCGAATACTTGGTTGGTTAGCGACGGCACCAGCACCCCAATGGCGTGACTTTTGGATTTGGATAAAATATCGGGTGCACGGTTGGGTATGTAGCCGAGGTGGTCTAACGCTTCCCCGATTTTAATTTGCAGAGGGGGTGAAACCTGATCAGGGTTTCTAAGATAACGGCTTACCGTCATTTTCGTGACGCCAACTAGGTTTGCAACGTCTTGTAATGTAGGGCGTTTATTTTTCATACCTGAGCTTTTCATATCAAGAGACGCATCCATGAATTGTTACCTGTAACATTATCATAAGCAACTCATAGCAAGAAACAAAAAAACAGACAATTACAGTGAAGGTGTTTTTAAAACAAAGAGGCTATTGAAAGTGAGTATTTACTATTGTGTGGTTTAGAGGCACAACTTGCTTGTTGCGCCTCTCTTTGTTCTATTGGTTTGATAGTAGAGAAAGTGCTTCGTTCAAGACGGCATCTGCATCTTGGGAAATATCAATGACGAGCGCTTCTTCTTCTGTTGGCTCAATCAAGGTGGCAAATTGGCTTTCTAGCATTTCACGACCATTAAAATAGTGACCATCACGTTTTTGATGACGTTGCCAAATGGTATCAATGCTGCCTTTTAGATAGATCATGGTGACATCATCGAGACCTTGACGAAGCATGGCGCGGTATTCTGGTTTTAATCCAGAGCAAGCGATGACGACGGTCGAGTTGTCGGTCAATAGCGTATTGAGTGTGGCGAGCCAGTCTTTACGATCTTCGTCGGTTAGCGGAATGCCTTGGCGCATTTTGTCGACATTGGCTTGACTATGAAAGTCATCACCATCAAAAAAGCGATAACCAAGCTTGTCTGCAATGTTTTTACCAATCAAGGATTTGCCTGAGCCTGATACGCCTAATACTACAATTTTCTTTGTCATCTTCTTAAGTCCTTGTCGCCTTGCTGATATCAGCAAGGCTGTGTCGTTCAAAAAGCCGTGTTGAACGGCATGGTCTCAATGGGTTATTTCCACCAAAGGGCCAGCTCAGGAAAGAATATGACCAAGGCGAGTACGGCAATCTGCATTGCAATAAAAGGAAGCAAAGA